>Ga0157361_1000001_pt1 | contig 252436 bp, 218 predicted proteins | sample AttlaeALBM2_FD_111481 | JGI IMG/M metagenome (GOLD analysis project Ga0157361, IMG submission 111481) | Fungus gardens microbial communities from leaf cutter ant in Ribeirão Preto, State of São Paulo, Brazil - Atta laevigata ALBM2 | ecosystem: Host-associated > Fungi > Mycelium > Unclassified ...
GGCTGAACGCATTTTTACAGCAGGTGATGACGGAGCCGCCGTTCCCCCTGAACGCCAGCGATCATGGCTATGACTGGTGGCATGGCATGCTGAACATCGATCAGCTCGCCACCCTGCGCAGCATCAAGACGCCGGTGCTGATCGTGCAGGGCGACCAGGATCGCGCCGTTTCGCCAGGTGCGGTCGGGAAAATGATCGGCGAATTGCGGGCCGACGGTAAAACGAATATCACCTACCTGAATTATCCGGCATTGGACCATGTGATGCGGCGTGAAAATGGCACCAGCGAGATGGCGCGGGTGGTGGCGGACATGCGCGACTGGCTGGAGAAAACGCTGCGCTGACCGGCCACCCATGGGCCTTACTCGGTGTGGCGCTCCCGGAACAGCAGAGTGGCTATCAGGCTGACGGTCAGCATACCGGTCACGTACCACGCCGGCGCCAGCGGGTTGCCGCTGACATCCAGCAACCAGGTAACGATCAGCTGCGCCGAGCCGCCGAACAGCGTCACGCCGAAGGCGTAGATCATCGAGGTGCCGGTGGCGCGCACGTGGCGCGGCAGCGCCGAGACGATCAGCATGGTGCTGGACAGCATGTTGATGCCCAGCGCGCCGATCAGCAGGATGCGGAAGACGATCGCCAGCCACAGGGTTTGCGTGGCGCTGAGGAACCAGAAGGTTGGGTAAATCAGGATCAGTGCCGCAAAGATCGAGAACAGCAGCGGCCTTTTGTAATTCTGGATCCGATCGACATAGCGCCCGGCGTAATAGACCGCCACGATTTGCACCACGGAGGCGATGCAGCTGAACAGATAGGCGGTCGGGCCGGCGATGCGGTAGGTCTGCATCATGTAGGTCGGCATGTAAAGCAGCACCACATAAACCATCACGGTGCCGGACATGATGACCAGCACACCCAGCAATAGGTCTTTAGCATGGTTGCTCACCAGAGCCCATACCGGATTCAGCGGTACCCGCGCACGATCCGGCTGTTCGCCGCTGTAGGTCTCTTCCAGGTGCTTACGGATATAGACGCCGACGGGAATGATCAGCAGGCCGATGATGAACGGCACGCGCCAGCCCCAGGCATACAGCGCCTCTTCCGACAGAAAATAGGTGAGCGCCAGCCCGCAAGAGGCGCCGAGCAGGGCGCTGACGCCCTGGCTGATCGCCTGCCAACTGACGAAAAAGCCGCGCTGATTGGCCCCGGCGGACTCCAGCAGTAGCGTAGTCGCTGAGCCCACTTCACCGCCGGCGGCGAAGCCCTGAATCAGGCGACCGACTACGATCAGCACCGGCGCCAGAACGCCGATTTGCGCATGGGTTGGCGCGAAGGCAATCAGGGCGGTGCCGACGCCCATCAGCACGATGGTCATCAGCATGGCGGCCTTGCGGCCGATCCGGTCGGCATAGGCGCCCAGCACCATGCTGCCCAGCGGGCGCATGATAAAGCCGACGCCGAACACCGCCACCGACATCAACAAAGAGCCGTAGGCGCTGTCGCTGGGAAAATAGAGTTTGCCGATGATGGCGGCAAAGAAGCTGTATACGGTGAAGTCGAAAATCTCCAGGCCGTTGCCCAGGCTGGCGCCGACAATGACTTTGTAATTTACCGCGCCTTTCTCTGCCGTTTGGCTTTTGGGCAAGGTTTTTTCAGCAGTGTTCATCGTTATCTCTCGCGATAGGTGGACGGTGTGTTGTTATTATTTTCTGGCCGTGGTGGCATTATCCGGGACGGCGATAACCGCCGCCCGAAGCGGCAACAGAATGGCAACGTCTCCTTTACATATACTTGTATGTACAACCCTGTGCAATATGAGGGCGGTTAACGGGATAACGCGGGTTTGATTTTTTTAAGATTTTGTATTTATATGTTTTTTTTGAATTTATAACGTGTGGCAGTGAGGTGATTTAGTGCCGATTTAGTGAGCTGTAGCGCATTAATCATCGAAAAAATCCTGGCATTTAAGAAGGGGGTCACAAAATGTCGCGTATAGCAGAATATGTGGCGATAGTCGGCAAGAAATAGAATTAAATAGAAGTGTGTTGACTGTATCAATGATTCTCAAGAGGTATTCAGGTGCGATTTATTCTTACCTGGTGCGGTATCTGGCGAGAATGTATTTCATTTTTTATTTTAATTAATACCGATAATTAATATGTTTTGTGAATTTGTTCGAGCTATTGTACGGTTTGCTGAGCGAAGCCTCCCCGTGACCTTTCATCGGTATTATCCAACGCAGGTATGATTCATCCGTCGGCGCCGCTCAAAATGTCACCAAAACTTCCCGCGATCTCTGCACCCCGTTGTGGCATAATGCGCGCCAAATCACATTCCCTATGTATAAAGAGCGAGCGCTGTGTTAAGCACCAACAACATCACCATGCAGTTCGGCAGCAAGCCGTTGTTTGAAAACATCTCTGTTAAATTCGGCGGCGGCAACCGTTACGGCCTGATCGGCGCCAACGGCTGCGGCAAGTCCACCTTTATGAAAATCCTCGGCGGCGATTTGGCGCCGACCGGCGGCAACGTGTTCCTCGATCCGAACGAGCGCCTGGGTAAACTGCGTCAGGATCAGTTTGCCTTCGAACAATACAGCGTGCTGGACACCGTGATCATGGGCCACACCGAGCTGTGGGCGGTGAAGGAAGAGCGCGACCGCATCTACGCCATGGCGGAGATGAGCGAGGAAGACGGCTATAAAGTGGCCGATCTGGAAGTCGCCTACGGCGAGATGGACGGTTACACCGCCGAAGCGCGCGCCGGCGAACTGCTGCTTGGCGTCGGTATTCCGGTGGAACAGCACTACGGCCCGATGAGCGAAATCGCGCCGGGCTGGAAGCTGCGCGTATTGCTGGCGCAGGCGCTGTTCTCCGATCCGGAAATCCTGCTGCTCGACGAACCGACGAACAACCTGGACATCGATACCATTCGCTGGCTGGAGCAGGTGCTGAACGAACGCAACAGCACCATGATCATCATCTCGCACGACCGTCACTTCCTGAACATGGTCTGCACCCACATGGCGGATCTGGACTACGGCGAACTGCGCGTTTACCCGGGCAACTACGACGAATACATGACCGCCGCCACCCAGGCGCGTGAACGTCTGCTGGCCGACAACGCCAAGAAGAAGGCGCAGATCAACGAGCTGCAATCGTTCGTCAGCCGCTTCAGCGCCAACGCCTCCAAATCCAAGCAGGCCACCTCGCGCGCCCGCCAGATCGACAAGATCCAGCTGGAAGAAGTGAAGGCCTCCAGCCGCCAGAACCCGTTCATCCGTTTCGATCAGGACAAGAAGCTGTTCCGTAACGCGCTGGAAGTGGAAGCGCTCACCAAGGGCTTCGACAACGGCCCGCTGTTCAGCAAGCTGAACCTGATGGTGGAAGTGGGTGAGAAGGTTGCGGTGCTGGGCGCCAACGGCATCGGTAAAACCACCTTGCTGAAAACGCTGGTGGGCGACGCGCAGCCGGACAGCGGCACCGTGAAGTGGTCGGAAAACGCCCGCATCGGTTACTACGCGCAGGATCACGAATACGAGTTCGACGATACCCTGACCGTGTTCGACTGGATGAGCCAGTGGAAGCAGGAAAAAGACGACGAGCAGGCGGTGCGCAGCGTGCTGGGCCGTTTGCTGTTCAGCCAGGACGACATCAAGAAGAAAGTGAAGGTGCTGTCCGGTGGCGAGAAGGGCCGCATGCTGTTCGGCAAGCTGATGATGCAGCGCCCAAATATTCTGGTGATGGACGAACCGACCAACCACCTGGATATGGAATCCATCGAATCGCTGAACATGGCGCTGGAGATGTACGAAGGCACGCTGATCTTCGTCTCCCACGACCGTGAGTTCGTCAGCTCGCTGGCGACGCGCATTCTGGAAATCACCCCGAACAAGGTGATCGACTTTACCGGCAACTACGAAGACTATCTGCGCAGCCAGGGCATCGTGTAACCCTCGCGGCAACGCATCAGGGCGGGAATTATCCCGCCCTTTTTTTATCCGTCATTCCCCGCCGCACACCTCGCAGTGCGGATCCTTCGGCAGTTTCATCTCGCGGAACTGCATGCTCATCGCATCGAACATCAACAGCTTGCCGCGCAGCGGCTGACCATAGTCGGCCAGCAGCTTGATGGCTTCCATCGCCTGCAGGGTGCCGATAGTGCCGACCAGCGGCGCCATCACGCCCGCTTCGACGCAGGTGAGAGCGCTGTCGCCGAACAGCCGGCTCAGGCAGCGGTAGCAGGGCTCGCCCGGTTGATAGGTGAACACGCTGAGCTGGCCTTCCATGCGGATCGCCGCGCCGGAAACCAGCGGCCTCTGCTGCGCGTGGCACAGGCGGTTCAGGGTGTCGCGCGCCGCCACGTTGTCGGTGCAGTCCAGCACCAGATCGCAGGCGGCGATCTCTGCCGCAACCGCCTCATCTTCCAAACGGCCGTCGATCGCGTCGATGCGGATATGTGGATTGATGGCGCTCAGTTCCTGCCTGGCGGAGGCGACTTTGCTCTGGCCGATGCGAGCGTCGCGGTGCAGGATCTGGCGCTGCAGGTTGGAGAGCGAGACGGTGTCGAAATCCACCAGTACCAGATGGCCGACGCCGGCCGCCGCCAGGTAAGGCGCGGCGGCGCAGCCCAGCCCGCCCAGCCCGGCGATCAGCACGCGGGCGGCCTTCAGCTTCTCCTGGCCGTCGAAGTCAAAGCCGCGCAGCACGATCTGGCGGTTGTAGCGCAGCGCTTCGGCGTCGGTCAATTCCGGCAGCATGCTCAGCTCCTCAGCAGGGCGTTGAACGGCTCGATCTCCACCGTTTCGCCTACCGCCACCGAACCGCGTTCGCGCTCCAGCACGATGAAACAGTTGCCCTGGCTGTAGGAGCTGAAGACGTGTGAGCCCTGGTGGCCGGTGGTGCTGACCTCCAGTTCGCCCGCGGCGTTGCTGCTGAACACGCCGCGCTGGAAATCGAGGCGGCCCGGCGATTTCTTCAGCGGCGTCAATGCGCGCGCCCGCAGGCGCGGCGGCAGGCGCCAGTCGCTGTGGCCGGCCAGCTTCGCCAGCAGCGGCTGCACCAGCTGGTAGAAGGTCAGGGCGGCGGAAACCGGGTTGCCCGGCAGGCCGCAGAACCAGGCGTGGCCCAGCTTGCCGAAGGCGAAGGGTTTGCCGGGTTTGATCGCCAGCTTCCAGAAGCTAACCTGGCCCAGCTCGTCGAGCATCTGTTTGGTGTAGTCGGCCTCGCCGACCGAGACGCCGCCGCTGCTGATGACCACGTCGGCCTGGCTGTCCGCCCGTTCGAAGGCGGCGCGCAGCGCATCGCGATCGTCGCGGATAATGCCGAGATCGAGCACCTCGCAGCCCAGCTGTTCCAGCATCAGGCGCACCGCGAAACGGTTGGTGTCGTAGATTTGGCCCGCCTGCAGCGGCTGGCCGACCGGCTGCAGTTCGTCGCCGGTAGAGAACACCGCCACCTTCAGCTTACGCATTACCTGCACCTCGGCGACGCCAAGCGAAGCCAGCAGCGGCAGCTGCGCGGCGCCCAGCTTCACGCCGGCCGGCAACACGCTCGCGCCCCGGCGAATGTCTTCACCCGCCAGACGGATATTCTGGCCGGCTTCAACCGGCGCGGTAAAACGCACGCCCTGGTCGCTCACCTCGGCCTGCTCCTGCATGACCACCGCGTCCGCCCCGGCCGGGATCGGGGCGCCGGTCATGATGCGCACGCAGCTGTTGGCCGGCCATTGGCCGTCGAACGGCGCACCGGCGAAGGCCTTCCCGGCGACCGGCAGCGGCGCATTGGCCGCCAGGTCGGCGAGGCGCAGCGCATAGCCGTCCATCGCCGAGTTGGCGAACGGCGGCACGTCGAGCGGCGAGACCACCGGCGCGGCGGTGATGCGGCCGGCGGCGGCGGTCAGGGCAACGGATTCGGTCTGCTGCAGCGGGGCGATCTGCCCGAGCATTTTTTCCAGCGCTTGCTCCAGGGAGATGAGATCGGAAGTATGGCAATGATCCATAAAGGGAACTCCGTAATCAGGGTGCGCTAAAATAGCGACAAAGTGCGGGTATTATGGCAGAGAACGCCGGGGGGGAGAACGGGTTATGCTTGCCATCTTTCGTACTGCGGCGCCGGGGCGAACGGGTATAAACTGCGCAAAACAGAGGAGAATCATGATGCATAAACAGGTTATCGAGTTCTGGTTCGACGAGATCGAACCGATCATGTGGTTTAAAAAGGACGACGATTTCGATCGTCTGCTGCACAGCCGTTTCGGCGAAATCTGGCGGGCAGCGGCGGCGGGGGAGCTGGCGCACTGGCGCGACACCATCGAAGGGCGCCTGGCGGAGGTGATCGTGCTCGATCAGTTCAGCCGCAACCTGTTCCGCGGCACGCCACAGTCGTTCGCCTGCGACGGCATGGCGCTGATCCTGGCGCAGGAGGCGATCCGCAGCGGCGAGTGCGAACGGCTGAGCCGCGAGCAGCGTGGCTTCCTCTATCTGCCGTTCATGCATTCGGAATCGCCGCTGATCCACCAGCAGGCGCTGGTGCTGTATACCGAGCTCAACAACGGCGACCAGCTGGAGTTCGAGCTGCGGCATAAGGCGATCATCGATCGTTTCGGCCGCTACCCGCATCGCAATGCGATATTGGGGCGCACCAGCACGCCGGAAGAAGAGGCCTTTTTACAACAGCCTGGATCAGGCTTTTAATCGTTGGATCATCTGCGCCCGGCCGGGGGAAAAACAGCAGGCCGGGCGCCGCAATAAGCGTTATTCAGCGCGAACGTTTATTTCCTTACGCCATGCCGCTATTTCCGCACGTGAAATTACCAATAATCTCAGCCGCAGGATCGGCGGTTTGCCGTTTTTTATAACCTGCTGTTTTTATTCCAATAAGCTATTTCAAGGTGCGAAACGGTCTAAGCGCGCTACGCTAAAAGCGGGGCGTGGACGTTATGCTGTACTTCCACTGCAGGACTAAATAGAGTCGAAAAAGACTGAATAATAATGATACCGCGCTCAGCTTATTCGCTGCGCAACGGCGGGATTAACACAGGGTGTCAGGCAAATGAGCAAACCAGTGATTGCCATTCATGGCGGCGCGGGCGCAATTACCCGGGCGGCGCTGAGTGCGGAAAAAGAACGGCTGTATATCCAGGCACTGTCCGAGATCGTGGCCGCCGGGCAGGCGATACTGGCGCAGGGCGGCAGCGCGCTGGACGCGGTGACCGAAGCGGTGCGGCTGCTCGAAGAGTGCCCGCTATTCAACGCCGGTAAAGGATCGGTGTTCACTCATCAGGGCACCCACGAGCTGGACGCCTGCGTGATGGACGGCCGCACCTGCGATGCCGGCGCCGTCGCCGGCGTCAGCCGCATCCGCAACCCGGTGCTGGCGGCGCGCGCGGTGCTGGAAAACAGCGAACACGTGCTGTTTGCCGCTGAAGGCGCCGAGAAGTTTGCCGCGGCCCACGGCCTGGAACTGGTCACCCCCGATTTCTTCTTTACCCAGGAACGTTTCGATCAGCTGCACCGGGCCCAGGCGGAGCAGGGCCGGGTATTGCTCGATCACGACGGTGCGGCGCAGGCCGGCGAGCCGCTCGATCCCGATCGGAAATTCGGCACCGTCGGCGCGGTGGCGCTGGATGCGTTGGGCAACCTCGCCGCCGCCACCTCCACCGGCGGCATGACCAACAAGCAGGACGGGCGGGTAGGCGACACGCCGATCATCGGCGCCGGCTGCTATGCCAACAACGCCACGGTGGCGGTCTCCAGCACCGGCACCGGTGAAATCTTCATGCGCGGCGTGGCGGCCTATGACGTCTCCGCCCTGATCGAGTATGGCGGCCTCAGCCTGCAGGCCGCCAGCGATCGGGTGGTGATGGAGAAGCTGCCGGCGCTCGGTGGCAGCGGCGGCATGATCGCCGTCGATCGCCACGGCAATCTTGCGCTGCCGTTCAACTGCGAGGGGATGTATCGCGGTTTTGGCTATGTCGGCGATGCGCCGTCCGTCGGGATTTACCGCTAAGCGTTCACCGGGAGGGTGCATGACCGACGTTTCACTTCGACCCGCCGCTGGCGGCGGGCCGTCATTGCCGCCGCAGCGGGTGCTGACGGTGCGCGATCTGAGCATCAGCTTTCCTCAACCGGACGGCGCCGTGGCAGCGGTGCGTAACCTGTCGTTCGATCTCGATCGCGGCGAGACGCTGGCGATCGTCGGTGAGTCCGGCTCCGGCAAATCGGTGACTTCGCTGGGGCTGATGCGGTTGGTGGAGCAGGGCGGCGGGCGCATCGTCGGCGGCGGCATGACGCTGCGCCGGCGCGACGGCGCGCTGCTCGATCTCGCTCAGGCCTCGCAGAGCACGCTGCGCACGGTGCGCGGCGCCGACATGGCGATGATCTTCCAGGAGCCGATGACCTCGCTCAACCCGGTATTTCCGGTCGGCGAGCAGATCGCCGAATCGCTGCGCCTGCATCAGGGCATGGACCACCGCAGCGCGCGCCAGGAGGCGCTGCGCATGCTCGATCTGGTGCGTATTCCGGAGGCCAAAGAGGTGCTGGGGCGCTACCCGCACCAGCTTTCCGGCGGCATGCGCCAGCGGGTGATGATCGCCATGGCGCTCTCCTGCAAACCGGCGCTGCTGATTGCCGATGAACCCACCACCGCCCTCGACGTCACCATTCAGGCGCAGATCCTGCAGCTGATCCGCGTGCTGCAACAGGAGATGCAGATGGGGGTGATCTTCATCACTCACGACATGGGCGTGGTGGCGGAGATCGCCGATCGGGTGCTGGTGATGCGCCGCGGCGAACAGGTGGAACAGAATCGGGTGCGCGAGCTGTTTGCCGCGCCGCAACAGGCCTATACCCGGGCGCTGTTGGCGGCGGTGCCGAAGCTGGGGGCGATGGCCGATCGGCCGCTGCCGGCGAAGTTTCCGCTGCCGGGCAGCGAGGAGGATACGGCGCCGCAGGATACCGTACCGCCAGACGCTACGCCGATCCTGCGAGTGGAGCATCTGGTTACGCGCTTTGATCTGCGCGGTGGACTGTTCAATCGGGTCACTCGCCGGGTGCACGCGGTGGAAAACGTCAGTTTCGATCTTTACCCCGGCGAGACGCTGGGGCTGGTGGGCGAGTCCGGCTGCGGCAAGTCCACCACCGGGCGCTCTCTGCTGAAGCTGGTGGACAGCCAGAGCGGCACTATCACCTTCGCCGGGCGGCGGATAGACCAATTGAAGGGGCCGGCGCTGCAGCACCTGCGGCGCGATATTCAGTTCATCTTTCAAGATCCTTACGCCTCGCTCGATCCGCGCCTGACGGTCGGTTTTTCCATCATGGAGCCGCTGCTGGTGCACAACGTGATGCGCGGCCGGGAGGCGGAGCAACGGGTGGCCTGGCTGCTGGAGCGCGTCGGCCTGCTGCCGGAGCATGCGCGCCGCTACCCGCACGAATTTTCCGGCGGCCAGCGCCAGCGTATCTGCATCGCGCGTGCGCTGGCGCTGAACCCGAAAGTGGTGATCGCCGACGAGGCGGTCTCGGCGCTGGACGTGTCGATTCAGGCGCAGATCGTCAATCTGTTGCTCGATCTGCAGCGCGAGTTCGGCATCGCTTTTCTGTTTATTTCACACGACATGGCGGTGGTGGAGCGCATCAGCCACCGGGTGGCGGTGATGTACCTCGGGCAGATCGTCGAGATCGGCCCACGGCAGGCGGTGTTCGACAATCCGCAGCACCCCTACACCCGCAAGCTGATGGCGGCGGTGCCGGTGGCCGATCCCGCTCATGCCCACAAACGGCAGCCGCTGCCGGCAGATGAGATCCCGAGCCCGGTGCGCGCGCTGGGCGATGAACCCGTTACCGCACCGCTGGTGCAGGTTGGCGCCGGGCACTTTGTCGCCCGCCACCCGATCGCCGGTGCTTTTTAAAGACCTCAGGAGAGACAAGCGACATGAAGCACACATTCAAACGCAATGCGCTGTTGGCCGCCGTACTGCTGGCGGCGGGAACCGGCCCGGTCTGGGCGGCGAAGGACGCGGTGATCGCCGTGGCCTCCAATTTCACCACCCTCGATCCTTACGACGCCAACGACACGCTGTCGCAGGCGGTGGCCAAGTCTTTCTATCAGGGGCTGTTCGGCTTCGACAAGGACATGAAGCTGGTGAACGTGCTGGCGGACAGCTATGAGGTCAGCAAAGACGGCCTGACCTACACGGTCAAACTGCGCCAGGGGGTTAAATTCCACGACGGCACCGCGTTCAACGCCGAGGCGGTGAAGGTAAACCTCGATCGCGCCAGCAACCCGGACAGCCACCTCAAGCGCTACAACCTGTTCAAGATGATCGACAAAACCGAGGCGGTGGACGCCAATACGGTGAAGATCGTGCTGAAGGCGCCGTTCTCGGCGTTCGTCAACAACCTGGCGCACCCGGCGGCGGCGATCATCTCGCCGGCGGCGCTGAAGCAATACGGCAAAGAGATCGGTTTCCACCCGGTCGGTACCGGGCCGTATCAGTTCGTGACCTGGAACCAGACCGATTTCGTCAAGGTGAAGAAGTTCGACGGCTACTGGCAGCCGGGGCTGCCGAAGCTCGACAGCATCACCTGGCGCCCGGTGGTGGATAACAACACCCGCGCGGCGATGCTGCAGACCGGCGAGGCGACCTTCGCCTTCCCGATCCCTTACGAGCAGGCCAAGGTGCTGGAGGGCAACGCCAAGTTGGACGTGGTGGCAGCCCCGTCTATCCTGCAGCGTTACATCAGCATGAACGTCACCCAAAAGCCGTTCGACAACCCGAAGGTGCGCCAGGCGCTGAACTACGCCATCAACAAGGACGCGCTGATCAAGGTGGCGTTCGCCGGTTACGCGGTGCCGGCGGAAGGCCCGGTGCCGCCGGCCATTGACTTCGCCGCCCGCTATAAGCCGTGGCCGTACGATCCGGCCAAGGCGCGCGAGCTGCTGAAAGAGGCCGGCTACCCGAACGGCTTCACCACCACGCTGTGGTCTTCCCACAACCACAGCACCGCGCAGAAGGTGCTGCAGTTCACCCAGCAGCAGCTGGCGCAGGTGGGGGTGAAAGTGACGGTGACGGCGATGGATGCCGGGCAGCGTGCGGCGCAGGTGGAGAGCGTCGGGGTGAAGGACACCGGGGTGCGGCTGTTCTACACCGGCTGGTCGGCCTCGACCGGGGAAGCGGACTGGGCGCTGTCGCCGCTGTTCTCTACCCAGGCGGCGCCGCCGAAGCAGTTCAACACCGCGTTCTACAGCAACCCGCAGGTGGACAAGGATCTGACCGACGCGTTGGCGACCACCGATCGCGCCGAGAAGCAGAAACTGTATCAGGACGCGCAGGATCGCATCTGGGCCGACGCGCCCTGGATCTTCCTGGCGACCGAACGTCTGTTGTCGGCCAACAGCAAACAGCTGAGCGGCTTCTACGTGATGCCGGATACCTCGTTCAACTTTGATAACGCCGATCTGAAATAAGGCGCCCATCCCCGCCTGCGGCCAAGCGGCGGCGGGCGGGGGAAGGAATGAGATGCTCAATTATTTTCTGAAACGACTGCTGGGCCTGATCCCGACGCTGCTGATCGTGGCGGTGCTGGTGTTCCTGTTCGTCCACCTGTTGCCGGGCGATCCGGCGCGGCTGGCGGCGGGGCCGGAGGCCGACGAGGCGGTGGTGCAGCTGGTGCGCAAGGATTTGGGGCTGGATAAGCCGCTGCCGCAGCAGTTCGCGCACTTCTTCGTCAACGCGCTGCGGGGCGACTTCGGCATCTCGATGGTGTCCAAACGCCCGGTGAGCGAAGAGATCGCCTCGCGCTTTATGCCGACCTTCTGGCTGACCGTCACCAGCATGCTGTGGGCGGTGGCGTTCGGCTTGGCGATCGGCGTGGTGTCGGCGGTGTGGCGCAACCGCTGGCCGGATCGCCTCGGCATGACGCTGGCGGTGTCGGGGATCTCGTTCCCGGCCTTTGCGCTCGGCATGCTGCTGATGCAGGTATTCTCGGTCGAGCTGGGGTGGCTGCCGACGGTGGGCGCCGACAGCTGGCGGCACTACATTCTGCCTTCGATCACCCTGGGGGCGGCGGTGGCGGCGGTGATGGCGCGCTTCACCCGCGCTTCGTTCGTCGAGGTGCTGCAGGAGGACTACATGCGCACCGCGCGCGCCAAGGGCGTGCGGGAAAGCGTGGTGGTGATGAAACACGGCCTGCGCAACGCGATGATCCCGGTGGTGACCATGATGGGGCTGCAGTTCGGCTTCCTGCTCGGCGGTTCGATCGTGGTGGAGAAGGTGTTCAACTGGCCGGGGTTGGGGCGGTTGCTGGTGGACTCGGTGGAGATGCGCGATTACCCGGTGATCCAGGCTGAGGTGCTGCTGTTCTCGCTGGAGTTCATCCTGATCAACCTGCTGGTGGATATGCTGTACGCGGCGATCAACCCGGCGATTCGTTATCAATGAGGACGCGGCATGATTAAGCATTGGCGGCGCAACGCCGCACTGAAGGCGATGCCGCTTATCGACCCCAACGCGGTACGCACGCCGTGGAGCGAGTTTTGGCGGCGTTTTCGTCGCCAGCGGGCGGCGCTGGTCGCCGGCCTGCTGGTGCTGCTGCTGATTGCGGCGGCGCTGCTGGCGCCTTATCTGGCACCGTTCGATGCGGAAAACTATTTCGATTACGACCGGCTGAACGAAGGGCCTTCGCTGATGCACTGGCTGGGCGTGGATTCCCTCGGGCGCGATATCTTCAGCCGCATCCTGATGGGCACGCGCATTTCGCTGGCGGCCGGGGTGTTCTCGGTGCTGGCGGGCGGGGCGATCGGCACCCTGCTGGGGCTGCTGGCCGGCTACTATGAAGGCTGGTGGGATCGCCTCACCATGCGCGTCTGCGACGTACTGTTTGCGTTTCCCGGCATTCTGCTGGCGATCGGCGTGGTGGCGATCATGGGCAGCGGCATGGCCAACGTGATCGTTGCGGTGGCGATCTTCAGCATTCCGGCCTTCGCCCGCCTGGTGCGCGGCAATACGCTGGTGCTGAAGCACCTGACCTATATCGAATCGGCGCGCAGCATCGGCGCCTCGGACTGGACCATCATCCTGCGGCACATCCTGCCGGGCACCCTGTCTTCGATCGTGGTCTATTTCACCCTGCGCATCGGCACCTCGATCATCACCGCCGCCAGCCTGTCGTTTCTGGGCCTGGGCGCCCAGCCGCCGACGCCGGAGTGGGGGGCGATGCTCAACGAGGCGCGCGCCGATATGGTGATCGCGCCGCACGTGGCGATCTTCCCCAGCCTGGCGATATTCATCACCGTGCTGGCCTTCAACCTGTTGGGCGACGGATTGCGCGATGCGCTCGATCCGAAACTGAAGGGGTGAGGGTATCGCTGAATTGGCATACCCCTGTTTACGAGTATAATTGATGAAAATTTGACCCGCGTATATTACAGGGATGAGGTATGGATATGGCAAATAACAATGTGACGAAAAAGACAGTCAACGTAACCATCGATCGCGACCTTTTCCAGCGCGCAAAATCCCTGGGCGTCAATGTGTCATCCGTATTGACAGACGCATTGAGCGTCCGTGTCAGGGATATTGAGATTCAACAGTGGCGCGAGCAAAATCGCGCGGCGTTAGAAGAACTTAATCGTATCACTGAAGAAAATGGTTTGTTGTCTGATGAATATCGGACATTTTGAATATGCAGTTTACCGTATATGACAATACGTATCCGGCATCAGCCTATCCCTACTTACTGGACGTTCAAAGCGATCTTATTGATGCCTTCTCGACCCGGTTAATGATCCCTCTTTATGCATTGGATAACGTCAGGGTTAAAATTTCTGCACGCCTGTGCCCGGAGATTGAGGTAAACGGCGAAAAGTTTCTCGTTATGACCCATGAGATGGCTGCCGTACGTATTTCACAGCTCGGCAAGGCCGTTGGTAATGCCAATGAGCACAGGAATCAAATAAAGCTGCCATCGATTTTCTGATTGATGGTTTTTAAATAAATCCGGGCGTTTTATTAACCGCCCGGATTTTTTTTATTAACGGAACAGGTGCTCGGCGTGGAAGCGCAGGTGATCCTCCACGAAGGTGGCGATGGTGAAGTAGCTGTGATCGTACCCCGGCTGAATGCGCAGCGTCAGCGGCCAGTCGCGCTGGCGCGCCAGCTCCGCCAACCGCGCCGGCTGCAGCTGGTCGGCCAGGAACTGGTCGTCGTCGCCCTGGTCGATAAGGACCGGCATTTTTTCCGCGCCGCTGGCCAGCAGATGGCAGCTGTCGTACTGCAGCCACTGGCTTTCGTCGCTGCCCAGATAGGCGGTGAACGCCTTGCGGCCCCACGGCACCTGGCACGGGTTGACGATCGGCGCGAACGCCGATACCGAGCGGAAGCGCTGCGGATTGCGAAACGCCATCATCAGCGCGCCGTGGCCGCCCATCGAGTGGCCGAAGATCGACTGACGATCGCTGACGCTGAAATGCTGTTCGATCAGCGCCGGCAGTTCGGCGCTGATGTAGTCGTACATGCGGAAGTGGCGATCCCACGGCGCCTGGGTGGCGTTCAGGTAGAACCCGGCGCCCTGGCCCAGATCGTAGCCTTCGTCGTTCGGCACTTCGTCGCCGCGCGGGCTGGTGTCCGGCATCACCAGCACCAGACCCAGCTCGGCGGCGATGCGCTGCGCGCCGGCTTTCAACGTGAAGTTCTCGTCGTTGCAGGTCAGCCCTGACAGCCAGTACAGCACCGGCGGCGGGTTGTCATCGCGCGGCGGCGGCAGGTAGATGCTGAATGTCATGTTGCAATTCAGGCTCTGCGCCGCGTGGCGATAGCGCTGTTGCCAGCCGCCGAACATGCGGTGCTCTTCGAGAAGTTCCAATGACAGCGTCATCTCTGCCTCCTGGCTTATTGGTCGAAGTGGATGACGGAACGGATCGATTTGCCTTCGTGCATCAAATCGAACGCTTCGTTGATCTGCTCCAGCCCCATGGTGTGAGTGATAAAGTCGTTCAGCGCGAATTCGCCGTCCAGATAGCGCTCGACGATGCCCGGCAGCTGCGAACGGCCCTTAACGCCGCCGAACGCCGAACCACGCCAGACGCGGCCGGTGACCAGCTGGAACGGACGGGTCGAAATCTCTTCGCCGGCGCCTGCGACGCCGATGATCACCGATTCGCCCCAGCCCTTGTGGCAGCACTCCAGCGCGGAACGCATCACGTTGACGTTGCCGATGCACTCGAAGGAGAAATCGACGCCGCCGTCGGTCAGCTCGACGATCACTTCCTGAATCGGCTTGTCATAGTCTTTCGGGTTGATCAGATCGGTGGCGCCCAGCTTGCGGGCCAGATCGAACTTGCTGGTGTTGATGTCAATGCCGATGATGCGGCCCGCGCCGGCCATCTGTGCGCCGATGATCGCCGACAGGCCGATGCCGCCCAGGCCGAAGATCGCCACGGTGTCGCCCGGTTGCACTTTGGCGGTGTTCATCACCGCGCCCATGCCGGTGGTCACGCCGCAGCCCAGCAGGCACACTTCTTCCAGCGGCGCTTCCTTGTTGATTTTCGCCAGTGAGATTTCCGGCACCACGGTGTACTCGGAAAAGGTGGAGGTGCCCATGTAGTGGAAGATTGGCTTGCCGTCCTTGAAGAAGCGAGTGGTGCCGTCCGGCATCAGCCCTTTGCCCTGGGTGGCGCGGATCGCCTGGCACAGGTTGGTCTTGCCGGATTTACAGAATTTGCACTCGCCGCACTCCGGGGTGTAGAGCGGGATCACGTGATCGCCGACCGCCACGCTGGTGACGCCTTCACCGACCGCTTCCACCACGCCGCCGCCCTCGTGGCCGAGGATCGCCGGGAACACGCCTTCCGGATCTTTGCCGGACAGGGTGTAGGCGTCGGTGTGACAAACGCCGGTGGCGACGATCCGCACCAGCACCTCGCCTTTTTGCGGTGGCATCAGCTCGACCTCTTCGATCTTCAGCGGCTGGTTCGGGCCCCAGGCAACGGCGGCGCGGGTTTTGATCATCTCCATCATAGTCTCCTCAGTGGTTTTCTTTTTAAATCAGGCGATATCGACAACGTCTGATAAATCGTTGGGGGTGCTTTCATCAACAGCGGCGGTTTCCGTCTGTTCAATAATCAACTCTTTCAGCGCGCGCACGTTCGGCCCGAACGCGTCGCGGCGCCACAGCAACCAGGTGGCGGTGTCGGCCACGTCCGGCGGCAGGGTGTGAACCCGGACCCGCTCATGGCCCGGCAGCAGGCTCAGCACCGAATGCGGGATCATCGCCAGCCCGGCACCGCTGGCGACGCAGGCCAGCATGGCGTGATAGGACTGGATCTCCATAATTTGCCCCGGCCGCGCGCCTTCGCGCTTGAACCAGGCCTCCAGCCGCAGGCGGTAGGAGCAGCTGGCGCGAAAGGCGAACAGCGTTTCGCCATTGGCGTCTTTGGCGCTGTGGATCGGCGCGTGATCGAGACAGGAAATCACCACCATATGTTCAGGATAGGCGATGCAGCCGTTCAGCTCGTCATAGGGTACCGGGCCGTCGACCAGCGCCGCGGCCAGCGTGCCGGCGCGCACCCGATCGGCGATTTCGCCGGAGGTGCCGGTGGTCAGCGACAGCGAAACCTGCGAGAAGCGCTGGTGGTAAGCCGCCAGCAGCGAGGGCAGGCGGGTGGCGGCGGTGCTCTCCATCGAGCCGAGGGCGAAGTTGCCCGCCGGTTCGCCGGCGTGGGTGATGCTCATCGCCTCATCGCTCAGTGCCAGGATGCGGTTGGCGTAGCACAGAAAGTTATGGCCCATCGGCGACAGGCGCAGGCGCTGTTTTTCGCGGATAAACAGATCGGCGCCCAGCTCCTGCTCGAGCTGGCGCAGCCGGGTGGTCAAATTCGACGGCACGCGGTGCAGCTGCTCGGCGGCGCGGGCGACCGAGCCGGTTTCCGCCACGCAGCAGAACATGCGAAGCTGGGTCAGATCCATAATATTCTCGTTTCGTGATGAACTTGATAACTATTATTCAGTTTTTGTGAGTTTAATACTGCGGCATGATACTGGCAACTTTCTTTTAACCTTTTGGATACCGGTATGGCTTTACGTATTGCCTTGAGCGGTTTTGCCGCGCTGATCGTCGCGATGGGCATTGGCCGCTTCGCTTTCACTCCCCAGGTGCCGCTGATGATCGCGGAGCACCAGTTCAGCCTCACCGGCGCCGGGCTGGTGGCGGCGATCAACTATTTGGGCTACCTGTGCGGCGCCTACGACGCGATGCGCGCCACGCGCCACGTCGAGCGGCGCCTGTGGTTGGGCGTATGGGGCGCGATGGCGCTGACGCTGCTGTCGGCGCTGGCGCAGGATGAATGGACGCACGGTGCGCTGCGCTTCGTCATCGGCTGGGCCAGCGGTTGGGCGATGGTGCTGGTGGCGGCCTGGACCAACGAGCGGTTGGCGCACTACGGCCGGCCGGCGCTGAGCGCGGCGGTGTTCGCCGGGCCGGGCGCCGGCATCTTCCTCAGCGGCATGCTGGCGGTGGGCATCAACACGCTGGGGCTGACGGCAGCGCAGGCCTGGCTGGTGTATGGCGGGCTGGCGCTGGTGTTGGTCGGAGGGATTAGCGCCTTTCTGCCGCGCAGCGGCGAGCTGCATCGCCCGGACGTGGCCCCGGAGCCGCTGCTGCTGACGCCGGCGCTCAAACGCCTGGTGTGGAGCTACAGCCTGGCCGGGTTCGGCTATATCCTGCCGGCGACGTTCTTGTCGCAGATGGCGGCGGCACGTTTTCCCGGCAGCCTGTTCGCGCAGTTCGTCTGGCCGGTGTTCGGCGGCGCGGCGGTGCTGGGGATCGTTATCGGCATTTTGACTCGCCATCGGCTGACCACCCAGAGCCGGCTGGCGATCACGCTGTGGATACAGGCGCTGGGCGTGCTGAGCGCCGAAGTGGTGCCGGGCGTGGCCGGCCTGGCACTCGGGGCGTTGCTGACCGGCGGCGGTTTTCTCTGTGTGGTGCAGCTCGCCCTTCAGCACGGCCGTGAACTGGCGCCGCGCCATGCGCGCTATATGGCCGGGTTGCTGACCACCGGTTATGCGATCGGCCAGCTGGTTGGGCCGATGCTGTCGGCGCTGTCGACCGCCATGACCCATCGGCTGGAGCCGGCGTTGTACGTGGCGGTGGCGGCGCTGTTGGTGGCCGGTGCGCTGGTGGTGAATACCCCGGCGCGGCGGCTGGCGCAAAAAACGGCGATGCGCTGATTAAAATCCATACAAAAAGCGTGGGATCCCGCAGCCGGCCTGATTGTGCTAAATGCGAATATTTCACCTGCGGATGAAGCACTATCACTGGATAATCGCCGCGCTCTCATCTACAGTGGGGGCAAAATCTTGACCGGGTTCACGTTATCCATCACGAAAACTCTGCCGTCACGAGAGCAAGCAATTCGCCGGCCGCACGCCCTACCAGGCCGCCGGCGGGTTCCGTCCGCAGGAGAACAAGTACATGACATCATTAAGTAAAGAAGCCGCGCTGGTGCATGCGGCGCTGGAAGAGCGTGGTCTGGAAACGCCGCTGCGCGGGGAAGTGCTGGATCGCGAAACGCGCAAGCGCCGCATCAAAGAGCACATGACCGAAATCATGCAGCTGCTGAATCTCGATCTGTCCGACGATAGCCTGGCGGAGACGCCGCATCGCATCGCCAAAATGTATGTCGACGAGATCTTCTCCGGGCTGGACTACGCCAACTTCCCGAAAATCACCGTCATCGAGAACAAGATGAAGGTGGATGAGATGGTGACGGTGCGCGATATTACGCTGACCAGCACCTGCGAGCACCACTTCGTGACCATCGACGGCAAGGCCACCGTGGCCTATATCCCGAAAGACTCGGTGATCGGCCTGTCGAAGATTAACCGCATCGTGCAGTTCTTCTCCCAGCGTCCGCAGGTGCAAGAGCGCCTGACCCAGCAGATCCTCGTGGCGCTGCAGACGCTGCTCGGCACCAATAACGTGGCGGTATCGATCGATGCGGTCCATTATTGTGTCAAGGCGCGCGGCATCCGCGACGCGACCAGCGCCACCACCACCACCTCGTTGGGGGGGCTGTTCAAGTCCAGCCAGAATACCCGTCAGGAGTTCCTGCGCGCGGTGCGTCATCACCAAGGGTGATGGCATTGCGGGGCGACCCGCACGACGACAACAGGCGCCTGCGGGCGCCTTTTTCATGAGCGGAAGACAGCGATAAAAAATGAACAGTCACCCTCTGCCGCGCATCGCCACGCTGGACTGCGTGCGCGGCATCGCCATTCTCGGCATTTTATTGCTGAACATCAGCGCCTTCGGCTTGCCGAAGGCCGCCTATCTCAACCCGGCCTATCTGGGCATGCCGTCGTCGCGCGACGCCTGGACCTGGGCGCTGCTCGATCTCTTCGCCCAGGCCAAGTTCCTGGCGATGTTCGCGCTGCTGTTCGGCGCCGGGCTGCAAATGCTGCTGCGGCGCGGCAAAAGCTGGATCCGCGCGCGGCTGTCGTGGCTGGTGCTGTTCGGCCTCGCGCACGCCATCTTCCTGTGGGACGGCGATATTCTGCTGGCCTACGGGCTGATCGGCCTGGTGTGCTGGCGCATGATCCGCGAAGCCAAAGAAACCTTCCAGCTGCTGAAAACCGGCGTGGTGCTCTATCTGATCGGCGTAGCGGTGCTGCTGCTGCTCGGCTTCGTTTCGCATGGTGAGCCGGGCAGCTTCTGGCAGCCGGGCGTGGCGGAGCTGCAGTACGAGAAGTTCTGGAAGCTGCAGGGCGGTTTCGAAGCCTGGCGCAGCCGCGCCGATCTGCTCTCGTCCAGCCTGCTGGCCATCGGTGCGCAGTATGGCTGGGAGCTGGCGGGGCTGATGCTGTTCGGCGCCGGGCTGATGCGCAGTGGCTGGCTGCGCGGCAGTTATTCCTCCGGTTATTACCTGCGGCAGGCGGCGTGGTTGCTGCCGCTTTCGGTGCTGATCCAGCTGCCGGCGGTGGCGCTGCAATGGCAGGTCCACTGGGACTATCGCTGGAGCGGTTTCCTGCTGCAGGTGCCGCGTGAGCTGGGCGCCCCGCTGCAGGCGATGGGCTATCTGGCGCTGTGCTACGGTTTCTGGCCCGCGCTGTCGCGCATGCGCATCGCCCACTGGCTGACCCTGGTGGGGCGCATGGCGCTGAGCAATTACCTGCTGCAAACGCTGATCTGCACCACGCTGTTTTATCGCTTCGGCCTCTATGAGCAGTTCGACCGGCTGCAGCTGTTGGCGTTCGTGCCGCTGGTCTGGCTGGCCAACCTGGCGTTTTCCGCACTGTGGCTGCGTTACTTCGCTCAGGGGCCGATGGAATGGCTGTGGCGCAAGCTGACGCAGCTGGCCGCCGGCGCAGCGGAACCCAAAACGCAGAAGTGAGCGCCAGCCGGCAGGTTAAAAAAATGTATGTAAACGTTTTCTTTCCTGTGACGTAATTCACGCGAGCAGCGGGTCAATCGGGGTAGGATAGCGCCACCGGCCACTACCCCGATTTCAGGATCCCGCATGCCTCCAGTTCATCCGATCACCATTCGCGACGTGGCGAAACGCGCCGGGGTCTCCGTGGCGACCGTCTCCCGCGTGCTGAACCACAGCGCGCTGACCAGCAAGGAGACGCGTGAGCAGGTGCTGCAGGCGGTGGCGGAGCTGGGCTATCGCCCCAACGCCAACGCGCAGGCGCTGGCGACCCAAAGCAGCGATACCCTGGGCGTGGTGGTGATGGACGTCTCCGACCCGTTCTTCGGCGCGCTGGTGAAAGCGGTAGACACGGTGGCGCAGAAACACCACAAATACCTGCTGATCGGCAACAGCTATCATCAGGCGGACAAAGAGCGCCACGCGATCGAAGTGCTGATCCGCCAGCGCTGTAATGCCCTGATTGTCCATGCCAAAGCCCTGAGCGACGCCGAGCTGATCGGCTTTCTGGAGCAGGTGCCGGGCATGGTGCTGATCAACCGGATTATCCCCGGCTATGAGCCGCGCTGCGTCGGGCTGGATAACGTCTGCGGCGCGGAAATGGCGATGCGTCTTTTGCTGTCGCAGGGCCATCGGCGCATCGGTTATCTGGGCTCCAATCACCCGATCGAAGACGGGCCGCTGCGCCAGCAGGGCTATGCGCAGGCGATGGCCGCCGCCGGGCTGGCCACGCCCGACAACTGGCGCGCCTACGGTTCGCCGGATCTGCAGGGCGGCGAGGCGGCGATGGTGGAACTGCTGGGGCGTAACCTGCAGCTGAGCGCGGTGTTCGCCTACAACGACGCCATGGCCGCCGGCGCCATGGCGGTGCTGAAAGAAAACGGTATCACAGTGCCGCAGCATTTCTCGCTGATCGGCTTCGACGACATCCCCATCGCGCGTTACACCAGCCCCAAGCTCACCACGGTGCGCTATCCGATCGTCTCGATGGCCACGCTGGCGACCGAGCTGGCGTTGCAGGGCGCAGCAGGCCTGGCGGAGCCGCAGGCCGCTCATCTGTTCATGCCGACGCTGGTACGGCGCCATTCTGTCGCCCCCTGGCAAAGTGAGGCGACGGTCACTCTCTGACGATTTAATCTTGTGTAACCGTTTTCAATCTGTGAGAAAATTCACAGAATATTAACATCGCGCCGTCTATGCTCTAGGCGTTTTCTGGCGCAAAGGCCCTTGCCGCTGCAACCTTTACCTCGCGCTGACACAGCATTTCTCGGAAATAACAAGATCCACGGACGACAGGTGTTGAGTGGAAATCGCCTGGCCTGGGGTGTGCGCACTGCCGGGGACCATTGGCTCAAAGACGAGTAATACCCTACACAGAACCGGAGACTGACAATGAATAAGAAGGTTTTCACCCTGGCCGCCATGGCCGCAGCCATGATGTTTGGCGCCGCAGCCCATGCTGACACCCGTATTGGCGTCACGATTTACAAGTACGACGACAACTTCATGTCGGTGGTGCGCAAGGCTATTGAGAAAGACGCCAAGGCTTCACCGGACGTCACCCTGCTGATGAATGACTCGCAGAACGACCAGTCCAAGCAGAACGATCAGATCGACGTGCTGCTGGCCAAGGGCGTGAAAGCGCTGGCGATCAACCTGGTCGACCCGGCCGCGGCGCCGGTGGTTATCGATAAGGCGCGCGCAAACGATATCCCGGTGGTGTTCTACAACAAAGAACCTTCCCGCAAGGCGTTGGACAGCTACGACAAGGCGTATTACGTCGGCACCGATTCCAAAGAATCCGGCGTGATCCAGGGCGAGCTGATCGCCAAACACTGGAAAGCCAATCCGGCCTGGGATCTGAACAAAGACGGCCAGATCCAGTATGTGCTGCTGAAGGGCGAACCGGGCCACCCGGATGCCGAAGCGCGCACCACCTACGTGGTGAAAACGCTGAACGAAAAAGGCATCAAGACCCAGCAGCTGCAGATGGATACCGCGATGTGGGATACCGCGCAGGCGAAGGACAAGATGGACGCCTGGCTCTCCGGCCCGAACGCCAACAAGATCGAAGTGGTGATCGCCAACAACGACGCCATGGCAATGGGCGCGGTGGAAGCGCTGAAAGCGCACAACAAGACCAGTATCCCGGTGTTTGGCGTCGATGCGTTGCCTGAAGCGCTGGCGCTGGTGAAATCCGGCGCGATGGCGGGCACGGTGCTGAACGACGCCGACAACCAGGCGAAAGCCACCTTCGAGCTGGCGAAGAACCTGGCGGCGGGCAAACCGGCCACCGAAGGCACCCAATATAAAATCGAAAATAAAGTCGTGCGTATTCCTTACGTCGGCGTAGATAAAGACAACCTGTCTCAGTTTGTTAAATAAGAATTGAGATCCCGCTAAGACCCCGCCGGCGGCGCCAACACCAGGAATACCGCCGGCGGGGATGTTTACGACTGCAAGATCGTTAAGCCAGGTGTATTTATGGCCGATAGCTCACGCGAATTTCTGCTGGAAATGACGGATATCTGTAAGTCATTTCCCGGCGTCAAAGCCTTGGACAATGTCAATTTACGCGTCCGCCCGCACTCGATTCACGCCCTGATGGGGGAGAACGGCGCGGGTAAATCGACGTTGCTGAAATGCCTGTTCGGCATTTACAAAAAAGACAGCGGCAGCATTGTGTTTCAGGGCCGGGAAATCGATTTCAAGAGTTCGAAGGAAGCGCTGGAGCACGGCGTTTCCATGGTGCACCAGGAGCTGAACCTGGTGCTGCAACGCACCGTGATGGACAACATGTGGCTGGGGCGCTACCCGACCAAAGGCCTGTTCGTCGATCAGGAAAAAATGCTCAAAGACACCCAGGCGATCTTCGACGAGCTGGATATCGACATCAACCCGCGCGAAAAGGTGGGCAACCTGTCGGTGTCGCAGATGCAGATGATCGAGATCGCCAAGGCGTTCTCCTACGACGCCAAAATCGTCATCATGGATGAACCGACCTCTTCGCTGACGGAAAAAGAGGTCAATCACCTGTTCACCATCATCCGCAAGCTGAAAGAGCGCGGCTGCGGCATCGTCTATATCTCGCACAAGATGGAAGAGATCTTCCAGCTGTGCGACGAGATAACGGTGCTGCGCGACGGGCAGTGGATCGCCACCCAGCCGCTGGAAGGGCTGGATATGGACAAGATCATCGCGATGATGGTCGGCCGTTCGCTCAGCCAGCGCTTCCCCGACAGGCAGAACACGCCGGGTGAGGTGATCCTCGAGGTGAAGAACCTGACGTCGCTGCGCCAGCCCTCGATCCGCGACGTTTCCTTCGATCTGCACCAAGGCGAGATCCTCGGCATCGCCGGGCTGGTGGGCGCCAAGCGCACCGATATCGTCGAGACGCTGTTCGGCATTCGCGAAAAGGTGGCGGGCACCATCAAGCTGCACGGCAAGGCGATCGACAACCACAGCGCCAACGAAGCGATCAACCACGGTTTTGCGCTGGTGACCGAAGAACGCCGTTCCACCGGGATTTATGCCTACCTCGACGTGGGCTTCAACTCGCTGATCTCCAATATCCGCAATTATAAAAACAAGCTCGGCCTGCTGGATAACGCGCGGATGAAGAGCGACACCCAGTGGGTGATCGACGCCATGCGGGTGAAAACGCCGGGGCATCACACCCATATCGGCTCGCTGTCCGGCGGCAATCAGCAGAAGGTGATCATCGGCCGTTGGCTACTGACGCAGCCGGAGATCCTGATGCTGGATGAACCGACGCGCGGCATCGACGTGGGCGCCAAGTTCGAGATTTATCAGCTGATGACCGAACTGGCGAAGAAGGGCAAGGGGATCATTATCGTCTCGTCCGAAATGCCGGAGCTTTTGGGGATCACCGACCGTATTTTGGTGATGAGCAATGGTCAGGTTGCGGGCATCGTTAACACCAAACAGACCTCGCAAAATGAAATCTTACGTCTCGCCTCCCTGCACCTTTAAGGATCGGAATTATGAACGCGCTAAATAAAAAAACCTTATTTACCTATTTCAAGGAAGGCGGCATTTACGTGGTGTTGCTGGTGCTGCTGGCCATCATCATCATTCAGGATCCGACTTTCCTCAGCCTGATGAACCTGAGTAACATCCTGACGCAGTCTTCGGTGCGCATCATCATCGCGCTGGGCGTGGCGGGGCTGATCGTGACCCAGGGCACCGACCTGTCCGCCGGGCGGCAGGTGGGGCTGGCGGCGGTGGTGGCGGCCACGCTGCTGCAGTCGATGGATAACGTCAACAAGGTGTTCCCGCACATGGAAACCTGGTCGATTCCCCTGGTCATCCTGCTGGTGTGTGCGGTCGGCGCGGTGATTGGCCTGGTTAACGGCCTGATTATCGCCTATCTCAACGTGACGCCGTTCATCACTACGCTGGGCACCATGATCATCGTCTACGGCATCAACTCGCTGTATTACGATTCGGTCGGCGCTTCGCCGGTCGCGGGCTTCGATCCGAAGTTTTCCACCTTTGCCCAAGGCTTCTTGCGCTTCGGCGACTTTAAGCTGTCGTACATTACCTTCTATGCGCTGATCGCCATCATATTCGTCTGGATCCTGTGGACCAAGACCCGCTTCGGCAAGAACATCTTCGCCATCGGCGGCAACCCGGAAGCGGCCAAGGTGTCCGGGGTCAACGTGCCGTTGAACCTGATCATGATCTATGCGCTGTCCGGCGTGTTCTACGCCTTCGGCGGCCTGCTGGAAGCGGGGCGCATCGGCAGCGCCACCAATAACCTCGGCTTTATGTACGAGCTGGATGCCATCGCCGCCTGCGTGGTGGGGGGGGTCTCCTTCGCCGGCGGGGTGGGTACGGTGTGGGGCGTGGTGACCGGGGTGATCATCTTCACCGTCATCAACTACGGCCTGACCTATATCGGCATCAACCCGTACTGGCAGTACATCATCAAGGGCAGCATCATCATCTTCGCCGTGGCGCTGGACTCGTTGAAATACGCCAAGAAGAAGTAGATTTATCTGCCTCGCAGACCACAAGGCCGGCCTATTGCCGGCCTTTGTTTTGGGCGTTTGCCGCGTCAGGGCTGTTTGGCTTTCTGCTTCTCTTCTTTCAGCTTGTGCTCCAGCTCCACCAACTGTTCCGGTGAAACTGCGGGATAGCCCTGGGCGTCTTCCGGCACGGTGTGCATGGCGGAGATCGGGATCAGCGGGCCAAGGAAGCGCGGTTCGCGCTTGAGGATGTACAGATCGGTCAGCGCGCCCAGGCGAGCGAAGATCTCGCGGGCGCGCACCGTCATCATGTCTTTCGGCGACGGCACCGCGTAGCACTGCGCCTGAATGCCCATGTGCAGGGCGATGAACAGCGCGCGCTCGCAGTGGAAGCGCTGGGTGATGATGATGAAATCGTTGGTGTCGAACACCTTGCGGGTGCGCACGATGGAGTCCAGGGTACGGAAACCGGCGTAGTCCAGCACGATATCGCTCGGCGCCACGCCGGCGGCGATCAGATCGCGACGCATGGTCATCGGCTCGTTATAGCTTTGCTGGGCGTTGTCGCCGCTCAGCAGCAGGTATTTCACCTTGCCGCTGTTATAGGCGTTGATCGCCCCCTGAATGCGGTAACGGTAGTACTGGTTGATCACCCCGGTGCGGTAATACTTGGCGGTGCCGAGCACCACGCCGACCTGGCGGTGCGGCAATTCCTGCAGTTCGTCGTAGACGTAAGGCGCGGTTTTCCAGCTGATCCAGCGATCCAGCGCAATAGCCGAACCCATCAACACCGCAATGATGATGAACAGGCTGATGATCAGGCGTTTCCACATGTTGTTGCCTTACGCGCGCCGGGCTGAAAAAGATGGATCAAGGCTACTTTACCTGACCGATCGACGCAAGACGCGAACCGCCTGAAGCACGCGCAACGCCGCATTTTTAGGCGGTTTTGTCGCACAAAAAAGCCCGGCGGAGCCGGGCTGGGTCAATTTAGCGCGCCAGTTAGAACGAGGTGCGCTTGTAGCTGCGGTACTGCGGCCGCCAGAAGTTGTGCTCGATGGCTTTCGACAGCGCGTCTTCGGAGGTGACGATCGCCACGCCCTGCAGCTGCGCCGCTTTACCCACTTCCATGGCGATGCACTTCGACACGCCCTGAATATCGTCGATATTCGGCAGCAGTGCGCCGTGGCCGTCGGTGGCCAGCGGCGAACAGTCCGCCAGTGCGCGGCTGGCGGCCATCAGCATGGCGTCGGTGACGCGGGTGGCGCCGGAGGCCAGCACGCCGAGGCCAATCCCCGGGAAGATGTAGGAGTTGTTGCACTGGGCGATCGGGTACAGCTGCTCTTTATAGCTCACCGGCGCGAACGGGCTGCCGGTCGCCACCAGGGCGGCGCCGTCGGTCCAGTTGATGATGTCTTCCGGGCGGGCTTCCACGCGCGAGGTCGGGTTGGACAGCGGCATCACGATAGGGCGTTCGCAGTGCTTGTGCATCTCGCGGATCAGCTCTTCGGTAAACAGCCCCGGCTGGCCGGACACCCCGATCAGAATGGTCGGCTTGGCGTTGCGCACCACGTCCAGCAGCGAGATGGCGTCGCTGGCGGTTTCCCAACCGGCCAGGTTGTCGCTCTTCTGTACCAGCTTGCTCTGGAAATCGAGCAGGTTCGGCAGTTTGTCGGTCAGCAGGCCGAAGCGGTCGACCATGAATACGCGGGCGCGCGCTTCGTCTTCGCTCAAGCCTTCGGACTTCATCTGCGCGATGATTTGCTCGGCGATGCCGCAGCCGGCGGAACCGGCGCCGAGGAAGGTGACTGTCTGATCGCGCAGCTGGCTGCCGGCGGCGCGGCTGGCGGCGATCAGGCTGCCGAGGGTGACCGCGGCGGTGCCCTGGATGTCATCGTTGAAGCAGCAGATCTCGTCGCGATAGCGGTTCAACAGCGGGGTGGCGTTGTTCTGCGCAAAGTCTTCGAACTGCAGCAGCACGTTCGGCCAGCGGCGTTTGACCGCCTGAATAAACTCTTCGACGAAGGCGTGGTACTCCTCGCCGGAGATGCGCGGATGGCGCCAGCCCATGTACAGCGGATCGTTGAGGCGCTGCGGGTTGTTGGTGCCGACGTCCAGCACCACCGGTAGCGTGTAGGCCGGGCTGATGCCGCCGCAGGCGGTGTACAGCGACAGCTTGCCGATGGGGATGCCCATGCCGCCGATGCCCTGGTCGCCTAGGCCGAGGATACGCTCGCCGTCGGTGACCACGATCACCTTGACGTTCTGCTTGGTGGCGTTTTGCAGCATGTCATCGATGCGATCGCGGTTCGGGTAGGAGATGAACAGCCCGCGCGCGCGGCGATAGATATCGGAGAAGTGTTCGCAGGCCTCGCCGACGGTCGGGGTGTAGATGATCGGCATCATCTCGCTCAGGTGCGAGTCCAGCAGGCGGTAGAACAGGGTTTCGTTGGTGTCCTGGATGTTGCGCAGGTAGATGTGCTTGTCGTTGTCGTTCTTGAAATCCTGGTACTGACGGTAGGCGCGTTCCACCTGTTCTTCGATGGTTTCCACCGCTTCCGGCAGCAGGCCGTGCAGGTTGAAGTGGCTACGTTCTTCCTCGGTGAAAGCGCTGCCTTTGTTCAGCAGCGGAAATTCCAGCAGAATCGGGCCGGCGTAAGGGATGTAGAGCGGGCGTTTGCTTTCGTATTCTAGTTCCATCAGTTTTACTCTTCACGTATCAGATAACTTTATTGCCGACGATCCTAAGAGATAAAGAGAAGATGTACAGCATTTGTTGCCAGATGATGAACCAGGTTGGCGTAATTATCGACAATCAAATGATTTTTTAACTAAAGAAAGTCTCTCTGGCGGCGTTGGGGCATTGTATTTGGCGGGCGGGGCTGTTAGCGGCGGAACCGGATGGCTCCGCCGTGGTGCGCTTAGAACGCGGCGCGGCTGACGTTTTGGCAGCCCAGTGCCGCCAGCGTGGCGCGGGTGGCGTCCCACTGGCTGAGGATTGCCTCTTGCGGTTCGACCAGCACGGCGCGGCGGATGTTCAGGCAATCGCCGCCGGAGAGGTTCAGCAGGATCAGCGCGGCCTGCAGCGGCGGCAGGCTCGGGTTGAAGGCGGCGTTTTCTGCATAGCGGCCGGCGTAGAGGTTACCGTCCTGCGTTTCCAGCGCCACGCCGCTGTGGGCGTTGCTGTACGGTGCGTGGCTCTGATTGGCCGCCGCCAGCGCCGCCTGCGTCAGCGCATCGTCCAGCGCCAACCGATGGCCGTGATCGACCTTGTCCATCAGCAGCGAAGCGATATCCAGATCTTTCGGGCCGAAGGCGTCCGGCAGATAGTCCGCCAGCGTGGCCGGCGCGCGGCCCGGCAGACGGATCTGCAGTTCGCCGCCGCTGTTCAGTTCATTCATAAACTGACGGCAGTGGCCGCACGGCGTGTAGTTGACGGTGACCGAGGCCAGCGCCGGCTCGCCGCGCAGCCAGGCATGGGTAACCGCGCACTGTTCCGCATGCACGGTTTGCTGCAGCGGTGCGCCGCTGAATTCCATATTGGCGCCGAAATAGAGGTTGCCACTTTGCCCGCGTGCGATGGCGCCGACGTGGAAGTGCGATATCGGGGTTAACGAGCAGGCCGCCGCCAGCGGCAGCAGCGCGAATGCCAGCGCGTCATCGTCCAACCCGCAGCCTGTGCGGATCGCCGCAGCTTGCTCGGCCGTGAACATCGCCGGAAAGTCAGGCGCGTCCAGATAGGGCCGCAGGGCGGATTGCAGTGTCGCAGGCAGTGCGCTGAACGCGGTGTGAAAACGCGGATGCATAGAAAGTCTCTCTACAGGTTAACGGGATAACATTCTAGGCAGGCCAGAGACATTAAAGTGTGATTAATGTCTCTTAATTGGTGAAATTAATGCAATGAGATACATAAATGCGAGATGTATCGCATGTTTCACCCTGTTCAACCAAACAGGTGCAGCAGCACCGGGAACAGGAACGGTGCCAGCAGCGAGGTGATGATGCCGCAGATCACCAGCGCCAGCGAGCCGAAAGCGCCTTCCTGGTAGTCCATCTCCGCGCAGCGTGCGGTGCCCAGAGCGTGGGATGCGGTACCCATCGCCAGACCGCGCGCCGAGTGGGTGGTGATTTTCAACAGGTTGAACAGCGTATGGCCGAACACGGCGCCGAGGATACCGACGAAAATGACGCAGACCGCGCTGATCGCCGGAATGCCGCCGAGCGAGTCCGCGACGGCCATGGCGATCGGCGTAGTGACCGATTTCGGCAGGATAGAGGCGGCGATTTCCGGCGTGGCGCCTAGCCACAGGGCGATGGCGCCGCCGCTGATCATGGCGGTCAGGCTGCCGATGAAGCACACCGCGATAATCGACTTCCAGCGCGCGCGGATCTGGTGCAGCTGTTCATACAGCGGGAAGGCCAGCGCGACGACCGCCGGCTGCAGCAGATCGTTGAGGATTTTGCTGCCCTGAAAGTAGCGCTCATAGGGGATGCCGGTGAGCAGCAGCAGCGGGATGATCACCGCCATGGAAACCAGCAGCGGGTTGAGCAGCGGCATGTTCAGCTTGCGCGCCAGCCAGCGCGCGGCGAAATAGACCGCCAGCGTCAGCGGCAGCGACCACCAGATTTCATGGATCATGGGTTGCCCTCCGTGTCATCGGGCTTACCGGCGATGCGGCGCTCGCGGTGAAAATAGTGTGAGGTATAGCCGACCACCACCAGCACCATCAGCGTGCTGATGAGGCAAGAGATAACCAGTGGGCCCAGATGCGCGACGATCTGGTCGTAGTATTTCATCACCCCGACGCCGATCGGCACGAACAGCAGCACCATGTAGCGGATCAGCAAATGGCAGCCGGGTTTAACCCATTTGGCCGGCAGGATCTGGGTAGAGAGCAGGGCGAACAGCAGCAGCATGCCGAGGATGCTGCCGGGAATGGCGAACGGCAGCAGCGCCGCCACTGCGTTGCCGACGAACAGACAAAGGTAGATGAGGAGCAGGGCTCTCAGGTATTTCCAGCACAGTGTGAGCACGTTGGCCATTGTCTTTTCCCGTTTAACCGATGCATTCATCATACAATTAAACTGTGAGCCATGCCACAGATCGCACCATGAATTCTCGCTATGGATGCCATGCCCGTTCGGCGGGTTGACAGCCCGCAATCGCCGGTACGCGTGGTTTCAGCGCGTGTCTTCGGCGGTTGCCGCCGCGTGTTCCGCCAGCCGGTGGCCGAGGAAGAAAAACAGCAGGCTGAGCAGCGCGGCGACGATCAGCATCACGAACATCAACGGCGGCGCAGCATAGCTGAGCAGCACCCCGCACAGCACCGGGTTGATGGCGCCGCCCAGCGCGCTGAGGTTCTGTACCCCATAGTAGCTGCCTTTCAGGTGCGGCGGCGCGATAAAGTCGATGAACATGTATTCCACCGGGATAACGATGATTTCGCCGAGGGTAAACACCGCCATCGCCGCCAGCCACAGCCAGACCGTCTGGCCGGCCACCATAAAACCGAGCAGCCCGACGATGAAAAACAGCGTGCCCAGCGCCAGCCAGCGCAGCATGTTTTCCTGACGCATGCCGCGGCTGAGCAGGTATTGCAGGGCGATGACGATGCTGGCGTTGACGATCATCACCAGCCCGATGATTTTGTAGGCGAACTCGGCGCTGGAGACGGTGATCAGGTACTGCGACAGATAGCCGGTGAACTGACCGAACACGACGGCGCCCAGGGTACTGCCGAGAGTGAAGTAGATCAGCCGCCGATCGCTACGCAGGATAGTCACCGTCTGGCGGAAGTTGGGGAGCGCCGCGGGGGCGGCGGCTAGCGTTGCGCGCTGTTCCCGACCGCGCAAGCGCAGGCTTAGCGTCGCCACCGTCGCCAGCGCCAACCCACCCGACAGGTAAAACGGCAGCAGTGGGCTAAGCCCGGCCACCAGAACGCCGAGCGCAGAACCGATCGCCCAGCCGACGTTGACCAGCGTGTAGTTGATTGAAAAAGCCTTGATGCGCTGCCCGACCGGCAGCCAGTCGGCGAAGCAGGCCTTAATGGTGATGCTCAGCACAGAATAACAGGTATGCAGGATCGCCAGCACCACGATCACGCCGCCGGGGCGCGGGATCCAGGGAAGGGCGAAGAAGCTCAGCGCAAACAATAAAATCGACAGCAGGATCAGGCGGTTCTTGCTGAATTTGTCCACCAGATAGCCGCCGTACAGGCTGGCAAGGATGCCGAGGGTCAGGCTGACGCCCAGGATCACGCCCACGCTCTTCGGCAGCAGATGGAAATGCTCGGTGAGATAGATGGTAATGAACGGCAGCGTCACGCCGCGGCCGATGGTCAACACCAGCGAACTGGCCAGCAGCATGTTAATCAGCGAGGGGAATCCCTTCATTCGAAGCCTGTGTATGCATACAGTTATTGGGCAATGCAGATAACATAGCGTATTTTGGCGAGGACGGAAGGGGAAAGCCGAAAATTAGTTTAAAAACAGAGGCTGCGTCGGCAGCCTCGTCAAAAACAGCATTATTTACCGTGTTCGGCCTGCAGCGTGGCGAACCACGGCTGCACGAAGTCGCTGCTGCTGCCCCAGCCGGGGATGATCTTCGCCAGCCCGGCGACGTTGACCGGCCCCGGCTGCGCCAGCAACAGCGCCTGCGGAATGACCGTCGCTTTGAACTGATAGCTGTCCGGCGTGCTTTCACCGGCAATCTTGTTGGCCACCAGGCGCAGGTTGACTGCACCGATAAGTTTCGGATCCACCGCCACGCTGACCTGCCACGGGCTGCCGGCTTCGCGCATCAGTTGTAAGTCCTGGTTGGAGATATCGATGCTGTACAGCTTGATCTCGGTGCGGCCGTTCTCTTTCAATGCCTTGTAAGCGCCCTGGGTGAAGGCGTCCCAGGTGCCCCAGATGGCGTCGATCTTGCCTTTCGGGTATTTCGCCAGCACCGCGCCCACTTTATTGGCGGTATCGCCCTGTACGTCGGAGGAGACCGCGCCGATCGATTCCAGCTCGTGAATGCCCGGATGCTGTTTCAGCAGCTGCTGATAGGCGGCCTGGCGGCGTTCCATCGGCGGGAAGCCGGCTACCCAGAGTTTGATGATGTTGGCCTGGCCGTTGAAATCCTTCACCAGCTGGCCGAAGGAGGCGTTGGCCAGCGAAGCGTCGTCCTGCTGCGAGACGGTGACGCCGGGAACGCTGCCGCTGACGTCGGTATCGAAAGCCGCGACGGCGATGCCGGCCGCCGCGATGCGTTTGACCAACTCGGTGGAATAGGGGGCTCGCCCCTGCGAGAGAATGATGCCGTCATATTTCTGGCTGATAGCCTGGTTGACGAAGTCCTGGAAGCGCGCGTCGTCGCCGTTGCTGAGGAAGGTGTCCACCTTGAAGCCCAGCTTGCGTCCTTCCTGAATGGCGCCCGCCAAAAATTGCGTGGTGTTGTCGTCGGATCCGAGGTTGCGGATCACCGCGATGCGCACCGGCCCCTGATGCTGAGCGATGGCGGCCGGCACGGCGGCGTTTTCTGCCGCCTGCAGCGGCAGGGCGGCCAGCAGGCTGAGGGCGAGCAGCGAAGTCTTGAGATTTCTCATTATTATAGGCTCCAAAAAAGCGGGTAAACGGTCCCGGTGAAGGTCTGTTATAGCAGTCTTTCTGTCTGGACGTCTATTTGTTGTTGCGGAGCATCATAGCGAGATGCGGCAGGCGAGGGAATCAGAGCGGTTATGACTTTTTCTTACTGTTTATAACGTCGGGTTTGAGGCATTAAAAAAGGGCCGAGCAAGCTCGACCCTTGATGTAACGCGCCGGCGCGGTTACTTGACCTGCATACCAGGCTGCGCGCCGCTGTCCGGGCTCAGCAGGAAGATCTCTTTCCCGCCGGGGCCCGCTGCCATCACCATGCCTTCCGAAACGCCGAAGCGCATTTTGCGCGGCGCCAGGTTAGCGACCATGATGGTCAGGCGGCCTTCCAGCGTTTTCGGATCCGGATAAGCGGAGCGAATGCCGGAGAAGATCTGGCGTGATTCGCCGCCCAGATCCAACTGCAGCTTCAGCAGTTTGTCGGAGCCTTCGACAAAGTCGGCGCTTTTGATCAGGGCGATGCGCATGTCCACCTTGGCGAAGTCGTCAAAGGTGATGGTTTCCTGAATAGGATCATCGGCCAATGGACCGGTCACCGGCTTGGCGGCGGCCATGTCTTCTTTCGAGGCGTTGACCATTTCGCTGACCTTGTCCAGATCGATGCGGTTGAACAGCGCTTTGAATGCGTTCACCTGGTGGCCCAGCAGCGGCTGCGGGATTGCGTCCCAGCTCAGCTCGGCGTTGAGGAACGCTTCGGCGCGTTCGGTCAGCGAAGGCAGCACCGGCTTCAGGTAAGTCATCAGCACGCGGAACAGGTTGATGCCCATCGAGCAGATGGCCTGCAGATCGGCGTCGCGGCCTTCTTCCTTCGCCACCACCCAAGGTGCCTGCTCATCCACGTAGCGGTTGGCCAGATCGGCCAGCGCCATGATTTCGCGGATCGCGCGGCTGAACTCGCGGCCGGCGTAAGCTTCGGCGATGCTCTGCGCCGCGTCGACGAAGGTCTGGTACAGCGCCGGATCGGCCAGGCTGTCGGCCAGCTTGCCGCCGAAGCGTTTGTTGATAAAGCCGGCGTTACGTGACGCCAGGTTCACCACCTTGTTGACGATGTCGGCGTTTACGCGCTGCACGAAGTCTTCCAGATTGAGATCGATATCATCAATGCGTGAAGAGAGCTTGGCGGCGTAGTAATAGCGCAGGCAGTCGGCGTCCAGATGCTGCAGGTAGGTGCCGGCCTTGATGAAGGTGCCGCGCGATTTGGACATTTTGGCGCCGTTCACCGTCACGTAGCCGTGCACGAACAGGTTGGTCGGTTTGCGGAAGTTGCTGCCTTCCAGCATCGCCGGCCAGAACAGGCTGTGGAAGTAGACGATGTCCTTGCCGATAAAGTGATACAGCTCGGTGGTGGAATCTTTGCGCCAGAACTCGTCGAAGTCCAGATCGCCGCGCTTGTCGCACAGGTTCTTGAAGGAGCCCATGTAGCCGATCGGCGCGTCCAGCCAGACGTAGAAGTATTTACCCGGCGCATCCGGGATCTCGAAGCCGAAGTAAGGCGCATCGCGGGAGATGTCCCACTGCTGCAGGCCCGATTCGAACCACTCCTGCATCTTGTTCGCCACCTGCTCTTGCAGCGCGCCGGAGCGCGTCCACGCCTGCAGCATTTCGCTGAAGGCCGGCAGGTCGAAGAAGAAGTGCTCGGAGTCGCGCATCACCGGCGTCGCGCCGGAAACCACGGACTTCGGATCGATCAGTTCCGTCGGGCTGTAGGTGGCGCCGCACACTTCGCAGTTATCGCCGTATTGATCCGGCGATTTGCATTTCGGGCAGGTGCCCTTCACGAAACGGTCCGGCAGGAACATGCCTTTCTCCGGATCGTACAGCTGAGAAATGGTGCGGTTCTTGATAAAACCGTTTTCTTTCAGGCGGCTGTAAATCAGGGTGGACAGCTCACGGTTTTCATCGCTATGGGTCGAATGGTAGTTGTCATAGCTGATGCCAAAGCCGGCGAAATCCTGTTGGTGCTCCTGGCTCATCTCCGCGATCATTTCTTCCGGTTTCACGCCCAGCTGCTGCGCTTTCAGCATGATCGGCGTGCCGTGCGCGTCGTCCGCGCAGATGAAATGCACTTCGTGGCCGCGCATTCGTTGGTAACGCACCCAGATATCCGCCTGGATGTGCTCGAGCATGTGGCCGAGATGGATGGAACCATTTGCGTACGGTAGCGCGCACGTCACCAATAATTTTTTCGCGACTTGAGCCATAGTGAGAACTTGCTTTCTGTAATGAATAAAAGGGCCTTCGATGTTAACCGATCGCGCCCTTCGCTGCTAGGGCGGTTTCTTGCAGGTTATATGCGCCAGCGGCAGCGCAGTTCTGATATGCTTAGCCGGAAGCTACTCATTCAAAATCAAGGAGCCGGGATGAACGCAAAATCCCCTGAGCAGACCAACCCCGAAGTTCTGCGCGCCCTGGTGACCGGTGTACTGGCCGCCTTTGAACACCCGACGTTGAAAAACAACCTGACCGCATTGAAGGCCATTCATCACTGCGCGTTGCTGGACGATGTGCTGCATATCGAACTGACGATGCCGTTTGCCTGGCAGAGCGGTTTTGAAGCGCTGCAGGCGAGCGTCGGCCCCGAATTGCTGCGCGTGACCGGCGCTTCCGCCATCGACTGGAAGCTGAAACACGACATCACGACGCTGAAACGCGCCAACGGCCAGGCCGGCATCAAAGGCGTGCGCAACATCGTCGCCGTCAGCTCCGGCAAAGGCGGGGTGGGGAAATCCAGCACCGCCGTCAACCTGGCGCTGGCGCTGGCCGCCGAAGGGGCCAAGGTCGGTATTCTGGACGCCGACATTTACGGCCCGTCGATCCCCAACATGCTGGGTACCGAACATGAGCGGCCGACCTCGCCGGACGGTCAGCACATGGCGCCGATCGTGGCGCACGGCCTGGCGACCAACTCCATCGGTTACCTGGTGACCGACGATAACGCCATGGTGTGGCGCGGCCCGATGGCCAGCAAGGCGCTGATGCAGCTGCTGCAGGATACGCTGTGGCCGGATCTGGATTACCTGGTGCTGGACATGCCGCCGGGCACCGGCGACATCCAGCTGACGCTGTCGCAGAACATTCCGGTGACCGGCGCGCTGGTGGTTACCACCCCGCAGGATATCGCTTTGCTGGATGCCGCCAAGGGTATCGTGATGTTCGAGAAAGTGCATGTGCCGGTGCTGGGCATCGTGGAGAACATGAGCGTGCACATCTGCAGCAACTGCGGTCACCATGAGCCGATCTTCGGCACCGGTGGCGCTGAGAAGCTGGTGCAGAAATACCACAGCCGTCTGCTGGGGCAGATGCCGCTGCATATCTCGCTGCGCGAAGACCTGGATCGCGGTACGCCGACGGTGATCAGCCGCCCGGACAGCGAATTCGCCGAGATGTATCGCCAGCTCGCCGGCCGCGTGGCCGCGCAGATGTATTGGCAGGGCGAGGCGATCCCGACGGAGATTGCTTTCCGCGCGCTGTAATCTGCCTATGGCAATGCACGAGCCCGGCTTAAACGCCGGGTTTTTTTATGGGATGCGAGCAGGGTTGTGCAAATCCGCGCGGGTATAAGGACGTTCGATTTGCGCCAGCGTTTTGGCGATATGTTCCAGCAACCCCTGGGTGGGGGCCGGCTGACGCTGTCCCATCAGTGCCAACGGCAAGGCCAGCGCGATGACGAATTGCGGCCAGGAGAGGTGCGGGCGCGTTTTGCTCTGCTGCAGCCACAGGAACAGTGCGCTGGCCAGGTAGCCTAAAATTAGCCCGCTGATCACCTCGGATACCGAGTGAACGCGAATTTCCAGCCGCGACACGCCGATGGTGAAAGGCAATATCCACCCGGTCAACAGCGCGAGGCTGCGCACCGGATGGGAAAATCGGCCGGTCAACGCCCAGAGCAGCGGCGGCCAGATGCTGGCCGCGAGGGCCGAATGGCCGCTGAATCCGGTGAAATCATAGCGCTCGCTGCCGATGCCCCAGCCCATAAAGGCCAGTTTGGACAGGCAGACCAGCCCGCCGGTGAAGCCGAAGGTCAGCGCCCACTGCCAGCCTGCCGCGCGGGTGGCGGAAGACGTGAGCAGCAATAAAAACAGAATCAGCGCGCAGGGCAGCAGCAGCATGCTGTCGCCGAAAAAAGTCAAAAAATACCAATCCAGCACATCAATCTCCGATGAAGGGCCACGGGGAGCATAAGTCAGCGCAGGAGTGTATCTTGTTACCGCGCGTTGCCCTAGCCGTGAGATTCTTAAAATGCTGCAGTGCCGATAAGACGAGACAGCCCGAATTCGCCCGCCGTCGCGCAATATACAGTGGCGCAAACCCCGACGACTCCCTATAATTGTCGCGTTTTAGTTCCCCCCTTCACATTACGAAATCAGGTCTTTAATTTTATGACTGACAATCCGCATCAGTGCGTCATTATTGGTATAGCTGGCGCATCTGCCTCCGGAAAAAGCCTTATTGCCAGCACGTTGTACCGCGAACTCCGCGAGCAGGTCGGCGATGAGCACATCGGCGTTATTCCAGAAGACAGTTACTATAAAGACCAGACTCACCTGACCATGGAAGAACGGGTCAAAACCAACTATGACCACCCGAGCGCCATGGATCACAACCTGCTGTTCCAGCATCTGCAGATGCTGAAGGCCGGCAAGGCGATTGAACTGCCGCTGTACAGCTACACCGAACACACGCGCAAGAAAGAAACCGTCCATCTCGAACCTAAAAAAGTGATTATTCTGGAAGGGATTTTGCTGCTGACGGATATCCGCCTGCGCCAGGAGATGAACTTCTCGATCTTCGTCGACACGCCGCTGGATATCTGCCTGATGCGCCGCATGAAGCGCGACGTCAACGAGCGCGGCCGCTCGATGGATTCGGTGATGGCGCAATACCAGAAGACCGTGCGCCCGATGTTCCTGCAGTTTATCGAACCTTCCAAACAATACGCCGATATCATCGTCCCGCGCGGCGGCAAGAACCGCATCGCGATCGATATTCTGAAAGCCAAAATCAGCCAATTCTTTGAATAATGCCGCTTAATGGCCGGAAATGTGCATTTCCGGCCGGTGGCCAACTATTTGCACCCCGGCGTAGACCTTTCGCCCGTTGTGTGGCAATTTTTGTTTAGTGACGCGTTTTGATGGAGAAGAAAGACATGAGACTGTGCGACCGCGATATAGAAGCCTGGCTGGATAGCGAGAAACTGGTGATTTCCCCGCGCCCGCCGCTCGAACGCATCAACGGGGCCACAGTAGATGTCCGTTTGGGCAATCAGTTCCGCGTGTTCAGTGGCCATACCGCGCCTTTTATCGATCTTAGCGGGCCGAAAGACGAAGTCAGCGCCGCGCTGGATCGCGTGATGAGCGACGAGATTGTCCTGCCGGAAGGCGAGGCGTTCTTCCTCCATCCCGGCGAGCTGGCCCTGGCGGTGACGTTCGAATCCGTGACGTTGCCGGACGATCTGGTCGGTTGGCTCGACGGCCGTTCTTCTTTGGCGCGCCTGGGGCTGATGGTGCACGTGACCGCGCACCGTATCGATCCGGGCTGGCATGGGCGCATCGTGCTGGAGTTCTACAACTCCGGCAAGCTGCCGCTGGCGCTGCGGCCGGGGATGCTGATTGGCGCCTTGAGCTTTGAGCCGTTGTCCGGCCCGGCGGCCCGGCCATACAACAGCCGCCAGGACGCAAAATATCGCGATCAGCAGGGCGCAGTAGCCAGTCGAATCGACAAGGACTAACGGCGCGGGATGCACCGTCGGTGTGGCGCTGACAAGAGGGTGGCATGAGAAGATTACTGACGACATTGGCGATTTTACTGGTGGTCGTGGTGGCGGGGATGTCCGCGCTGGTACTGCTGGTCAATCCGAATGATTTTCGCGGCTACATGGTCAAAAAAGTCGAGCAGAAGAGCGGCTACCAGCTGACGCTCGAAGGCGACCTGCGGTGGCACATCTGGCCGCAGCTCAGCATTTTGGCCGGCCGCATGACGCTAACCGCACCGGGTGCCAAAGCGCCGGTGGTGAGTGCGGAAAACATGCGCCTCGATGTCAAACTGTTGCCGCTGCTGTCGCATCAGCTGTTTGTGAAGCAGGTGATGTTGAAAAACGCGGTTATCCGCCTCACGCCCGACAGCGAAGAGCACTCGCAGGTGGATGCCCCGATCGCACCCGCCGGTAGCGGTACTGACGCGGCAGACGCGGCCTGGAAGTTCGATATCGATAACCTTCGGGTGGTGGACAGCCTGCTGATTTGGCAGCGTGCCGATAACGAACAAATCAATGTTCGGGATATCAACCTCACCCTGCAACAAACGCAAAAACGCCAGGCGCAGCTGGAACTTTCCAGCCGGGTCAACCGCGATCAGCGTGACCTGACCTTCAGCATGGCGGCCGATGTCGATCTGCAGCAGTTCCCACGCCAGATTGGCGCCAAAGTGACCCAGTTCAATTACCAACTGGCGGGCGCGGATATTCTGAACGGCGGTATTCAGGGAGAGGGGAATGCGCAGGTGGTCTATCAGCAGACGCCGGCGCAGATTGCCGTCAGCCAGCTGAACGTCAGCGCCAATAACAGTCAGTTGACCGGCGATATCAGCGCCACGCTGGGGGCAGTGCCCGGCTATGTGGTGAACCTCAATTCGGCAAACCTCGATCTTGACGCGCTTTCCGGCTGGCAATCCAGCACCACGACCGCCGAGCAGCCCGCCGTGACTTCCGCGCCGGTGATCGCCAGCCAGGTTGACGATCGGCAGCAAAACCTGGAGGCGCTGCGCGATTTCACTGCACAGTTGAACCTGCAGGCGGCACAGGTAACCTATCGCGGTATGAACGTTACCCAGTTGGCCGTTACGGCGGACAACCAACGCGGCCTGCTGACGTTGCACAAGCTTGCCGGGCAATTGGCCGGCGGAGATTTCTCCTTGCCGGGAACGCTCGACGCGCGCGGCAATAAACCGGTGATAAGCGTACAACCGGTGCTGAATCAGGTTGAGCTCGGCACGGTGCTCAAGGCATTCGATATGCCGCAGATGCTCACCGGCAAGTTCAGCATGAAAGGGGATCTGACCGGCGATCGCCTCTCTTCACAGGCATTTGAGCGCCGCTGGCGCGGTACGGCGCAGCTTGCGATGCAGGATGCGCAGCTGCACGGCCTGAATATTCAGCAGCTGATTCAGCAGGCGGTGGCGCGTAATGATAACAGCGTACGTGGGCAAGACAGCTATCAGCGCTATACCGAAGTCAAAAGCGTCTCGGCGCAGGCCAGCCTGAGTCAGGGCACGGTCAAACTCAGCGGCCTGACGGCGGATTCGCCTTTGCTGGCGCTGACCGGCGCCGGCAGCATCGATATGCCGGGCAAACAGTGCGACATGGCGCTCAACGTGCGCGTCACCGGCGGTTGGCAAGGGCGCGGCGAGCTGATTGAGCAACTGCAAAAAACGCCGATCCCGCTGCGGGTCTATGGGCCTTGGCAACAGCTGAATTATCAACTGCAGGTCGATCAAGTGCTGCGCAAAACGCTGCAGGATCGGGCCAAGGATGCGTTGAACAAATGGGCTGAAAAGAACAAGGATTCGCGCGAAGGCCAGGATCTGAAGAAGCTGCTCGACAAGCTGTAATCTCCTCTGACGCGGGTCGCATTGTGGCCCGCGTCAATCTCGATGTTTCCCGCGATAATTTCTCTCCGTTACCTTGATGAAGGTCATGAAGACTCGCGCGCAGTTTGTGCAGAGTAAGGGACTGTTCTGCTATGACTATGCGCCTGAGCGCGAAAACATGACGAGTTGAGGAAACATGATAGAGCTTCTTATTGGCGCCGTAGTGGCGGCGGGCGTGGGCCGTTACATCATCAAAGGGTATTCCGCCACCGGCGTCTTGATGGTGGGCGGGTTACTGCTGCTCGGTATCAGCGCCCTGATGGGGAAAACGCTGTTGCCGTCCGGCGCGGCCTCTACCGGCTGGCGCGCGACCGATATCATCGAATACGTCAAGATCCTGCTGATGAGCCGCGGCGGCGATCTCGGCATGATGATCATGATGCTGTGCGGTTTCGCCGCCTACATGACGCATATCGGCGCTAACGACGTGGTCGTCAAGCTGGCCTCGCGCCCGTTGCAGATGATCAATTCGCCTTATCTGCTGATGGTGGCGGCATACTTTGTCGCTTGCCTGATGTCATTGGCGGTCTCTTCCGCTACCGGCCTCGGCGTGCTGTTGATGGCGACGCTGTTCCCGTTGATGGTGAACGTCGGCATCAGCCGTGGCGCGGCGGCGGCTATTTGCGCTTCGCCGGCGGCGATTATTCTGGCGCCGACCTCTGGCGACGTGGTGTTGGCGGCCAAGGCGGCGGAGATGCCGCTGGTGGACTTCGCGTTCAAAACCACGCTGCCGATCTCGATTGCCGCCATCGTCTGCATGGCCGTGGCGCACTTTTTCTGGCAGCGCTATCTCGACAAAAAGAACAATGAACAGCATCACATCATGGACGTCAGCGAAATCAACACCCACGCGCCGGGGTTCTATGCGATTTTGCCGTTTACGCCGATCCTCGGCGTGCTGATTTTCGACGGAAAATGGGGGCCGGAGCTGCATATCATTACTGTACTGGTCGGGTGCATACTGTTGGCGGCCGTGATCGAGTTTGTGCGCAGTTTCAGCGCCAAACAGGTATTCAGCGGCCTGGAAGTGGCCTATCGCGGCATGGCGGACGCTTTCGCCAGCGTGGTGATGCTGCTGGTGGCCGCGGGTGTATTCGCGCAGGGGCTGAGCACCGTTGGCTTTATCAGCGGCTTGATCGGGCTGGCACAGTCGTTCGGCACCGGCGGTTTGATCATGATGTTGGTGCTGGTGGTGATCACCATGCTGGCGGCCATGACTACCGGTTCCGGCAATGCGCCGTTCTATGCGTTTGTCGAACTGATCCCGAAACTGGCGGCGCAGATGGGCGTGAATCCGGCCTATCTGGTGATCCCGATGCTGCAGGCGTCTAACCTTGGCCGCACGCTGTCGCCGGTCTCCGGCGTGGTGGTGGCGGTTTCCGGCATGGCGAAAATCTCGCCGTTCGAGGTGGTGAAACGCACTTCGGTGCCGGTGATTGTCGGGTTGGTGGTGGTGATCGTGGCGACCGAGCTGTTGGTTCCCCAGTAAAAGAAAGGCCGGGCGATGCCCGGCCTCAATGCTAAACCTCGTAGTCCTCCGGTGGGGGAGGCGGGGTGATCTTCACTTTCAGAATGCGGTGGCTGTTAACCTCCAGCGGTTCGAACAGATAGTCACCGATCTTGATTTGCTCGCCTTCTTGCGGCACACGCTGGCTGTGTTCCATCAGCAGCCCCGCCAGCGTGTGGTATTCGCGTTTTTCTTCCAGCGGCATCGGCAGGTACAGCACCAGATCTTCCAGCGGCATATAGCCGTTGGCAATCCAGCTGCCGTCTTCGTTTTGCTGAATGTCATGGCGTGCGTCCACCTCTTCGCCGGCCTCCGGCAGATTGCCGGCGATGGTTTCCATCACGTCCGTCAGGGTGACGATACCTTCGACGGAACCGAACTCGTCGACCACAAAGGCAAAGTGCGTCTGCGCCTGGCGGAACTGTTCCAGGGCGCTTAACAGCGTGAGCTGTTCCGGGAAGATCAGCGGTTGGCGTATCAGCGCGCGCAGATCCAACGGCGCCTGCGCCAACTGCTGTTTGAGGACGTCGATAGTATGGATAACGCCCAGCGGTTCGTCGCTGGCGCTGCTTTCCACCACCACGATGCGCGTGTGCTGATTACGCTCCAGCAATTGCGTCAGTTTTTCCTGCGGATCGTTCAGCTCGAGGTATTCGACGTCGTGACGCGAAGTCATGATGCTGCTGACTGTGCGCTGCGCCATGCCCAGCACGCGTTCGATCATGCGCCGCTCTTGTTGATTGAAGATCTCGCCGTTTTCGCTGTCGCTGTCCGCCAGCAGGTTGGCGGAGTGGCTGTCGACCTCCGCTTCTTCGTGTTTACCACTCAGCATGCGCAGTACCGCCTCGGCGGTGCGCTCGCGCAGTGGCCGCACCTTCGACAGGAAGCGCCGGCGGTTGAACTGTGCCAGTTGGTTCAATGCTTCGATCATCACCGAGAAGCCGATCGCCGCGTAGAGGTAACCTTTCGGAATGTGGTAGCCGAAGCCTTCCGCCACCAGGCTGAAGCCGATCATCAGCAGGAAGCTCAGGCACAGGATAACGATAGTCGGGTGAGCGTTGACGAAGCGCGTCAGCGGCTTGCTGGCCAGCAGCATCAGGCCGATGGCGATACACACCGCGATCATCATCACCGCCAGGTGGTCGACCATGCCGACTGCGGTGATCACCGAGTCGAGCGAGAAAACGGCATCCAGCACCACGATCTGCGCCACTACCGGCCAGAAACGCGCGCCTTTGCGTGTGCCGTGCTGCTCTTCATCCTTGCCTTCCAGCCGCTCGTTCAGCTCCATGGTGGCTTTGAACAGCAGGAATATCCCGCCGACCAGCATGATCAGATCGCGGCCGCTGAAGGGGTGCTCCGCAACGATGAACATCGGTTTGGTCAGCGTCGCCAGCCACGAGATGGAGGCGAGCAGCGCCAGACGCATCACCAACGCCAGCAGCAGGCCGACGACTCGAGCCTTATCTCTTTGTTGTTTTGGTAGTTTATCCGCCAGAATGGCGATGAAGACAAGGTTGTCTATACCCAGAACGATTTCCAGCACGACCAAGGTGGCCAGGCCGGCCCAAATTGTTGGATCAGCGATCCATTCCATACGCCCAATTTCACCTGTAAGTTCTACGGCTTATGCCGCAGGGGAATGATGGGCGCTGAGGCGGCAAAATTCAACTTTAAAACAGTGAAATCCACATGTTTACACGGTTTCCCCGCCCGCGATTGAGGGGGAAACAATGGGTAGGTTCAGGTAGGCGCCTCAGCGTGGCAAAGTCAAGCCGATCGATGACAATAACGATTTTGGCGCCGTGTACGGAGTTTGTCGATAAAGTGGTCATAACTATATTTTTTAAAATCAAGGTGTTATGCACGTTTTTCACAGCTACACTTAATTGCTCGGTAAACCCATAGTAGTCTTATTCTGAAAAGGACTCACAGGGGGGATCTTAGACTTGTGTCGTTAGAACAATAGTATAAGAATCTTAACCATGAAATGGGGGGGAACAATAACATCTGGTTATAAAAAGACCCAATTTTTTGTGATTATGTGAACCAAATTGCAGAAGTATCATGGTGCTGAATCCTGTTCATAGAAAAGTGTGATTAAGATTCAGTCGATAGACTAGGCGAGCGTGATTCAGTGCTTTGGTAGCTGCAAGCCAAGGGCGGTAGCGTGGGAGCGATGCGGTGCGAGGGTTCATTAGGCATGTTTTTTAAGTAATCCATTGATTTTTTATATTAAAATGTCAATTTTCGCACCTCATCATCTGGCGTTCATGCGAGATAGCCTGCCCTGGGAAATTTCATCGTTGTGCGAGGGGGATTTACACTTTTCTTCTCGACAAGTCCGACAGGATAATCGGAGTCGCTGAGTTCAAAATAATAATGTCAGAAAAACAGGCGGCATTTGGCTCTCGTACCGTTATCCTCTCGCCATTATTTACATTTTTGAGCGGAGCAGATATTTCCCGCATATACAATTTCGATGAATTTACCATAGTGATAAAAATGTAATGGAAAAACTGAAAGAAAAAACAACCAGAGGCCTGAAATGGAGTGCGCTGGAACGAGTGATGGCGCAAGGAGTGCAGCTTTGCGTAATGCTGATTTTAGCGCGAATGCTGGGGCCGACTTCATTTGGTCTGGTTGGCATGTTAGCGGTGTTTATTGCCGTAGCCCAGGTCTTTGTCGATAGCGGCTTCAGTGCGGCATTGATACGCAAACCGGAACGTAGCGAGGCCGATGTTGCCACTACCTTCTATTTTAATATCACGGTGTCGTTGGTTTGTTATGCCGTGCTGTATTTCAGTGCGGATAGCGTGGCCAGATTCTATAATCAAAGTGAGTTATCTTTATTACTGAAAGTGCTGGGGCTGGCCGTTATCTTTAACTCATTCCTGGTTATTCCCAGAACCAATCTGACGATCGCGATGGATTTCAAATCGCAGGCGAAAATTTCAATTTTAAGTGTGTTGGTGAGTGGTACGATTGCGTTGTTCTTGGCTTGGAAAGGCTACGGCGTATGGGCCTTAGTCGCGCAGACCTTGCTCGCGTCGCTAACCAGCGTAGTGATGTACAATATTATTTCCCCATGGAAACCTAAAGATCGGTTCTCTTTTGAGTCGTTTCGTTATCTTTTTGGTTTTGGTAGCAAGTTGCTTTGTTCATCGTTATTGGAAACGATCTACAATAATATTTATCAGCTCATTATCGGTAAGCATTTTTCGCCGAATTATGTCGGGCAATTTACGCAGGCTAATCAACTCGCCAGCGTACCTGCAATGACGGCGACAACCGTGATCCAGCGGGTTACCTTTCCCATGTTTAGCCACATGCAGAGCAGCCCGGAAAAAATGGATCAGGCCTATTTACTGACGTTAAAACTGGCGGCTTTCGTCATTTTCCCGCTATTGTCGATATTGTGTGTTGCTTCGACGCCGTTGCTGACCTTGATATTGGGTGTAAAGTGGATTTATGCCTCTCATCTTTTATCGATTTTATGCATTGGCTACCTGCTATATCCTATTCATGCGATAAACTTGAATATACTGCAAGTCAAGGGGCGTTCGGACCTGTTTCTAAAGCTTGAGGTTATCAAGAAAGTGTTGGGTGTGGCGATTTTGTTGGTCACTATGCAAATCAGTATCACGGCTATGTGTATAGGCATTGTGCTTCACTCATATCTTTCTTTGATTATCAATACTTACTATACAAGCCAGCTTACGCAGATTGGCCAATTGACTCAATTTAAAGCTTTATGGTCATTGTGGTTAGGTTCTGTTATGAGCGCTGCAAGCGCGTTTTATCTTAACCAGGCATTTGTTTTTTCGTTGCCTGTTGAGATCTTTATCGCGATATGTATTCCGGCTATTCTCTATATAATGTATTCGGTACTATTCCAAAGAGATTTGCTGAAGATTATCTTCACTGCAGTAAAAAAATAAACTCACGATAAGGATTAGCATGAAAAAGAATATTCCTGTAACACAGCCATTTCTTCCTGAGCTTGGCGAATTTGTCCCTTATCTGGAGGAGATCTGGTCAAATCGCTGGCTAACCAATAATGGTCCATTTCATCAACGACTGGAAAGTGAGCTTTGCGATTATTTAGGCGTTGAGCATATTTCTCTATTCAATAATGCGACCATCGCTTTGATTACGGCGCTTCAGGCATTGCGTATTTCTGGCGAAGTGATCACCACCCCTTACTCCTTTGTTGCGACTGCTCACTCTATTCTTTGGAATGGTTTGACGCCTGTTTTTGTTGATATCGACAGCGATAGTTACAATATCGATCCTAAAAAGATTGAGGCGGCAATTACGCCTCGAACCTCTGCAATCATGCCTGTGCATTGCTATTCTAATCCTTGCGCCGTTGAAGAGATTCAAAAGATTGCAGATAACTACGGTTTGAAGGTTATTTATGATGCTGCGCATGCCTTTGGTATAAACTACAAAGGTGAGAGTCTGCTGAGATATGGTGATCTTTCTATCTTGAGTTTCCATGCCACAAAAGTATTTAATACTTTTGAAGGTGGAGCGATCATCAGCCCTGATGCAAAAACCAAGCAACGTATTGATCGCCTGAAAAACTTTGGTATTGCTGATGAATTGACGGTAACGGCTCCTGGAATTAATGGGAAAATGAGTGAGATCAATGCAGCCTTTGGTTTGGTACAGCTGAAGTATATCGATCAAGCAATCAAAAAGCGCAAAGAGATTGATGAAAAATACCGTCAAGTGCTGTCGACAGTGAAGGGCATTACGCTGTCCAAATTGTCACCTGACTCCAATAGTAATCATTCTTATTTTCCCGTTCTGATCGAGAAAGAATTTCCACTCACTCGTGATGAGCTCTATGATAAGTTGAAGAACAACAATATTCTCTCTAGGAAATATTTTTATCCATTAATCAGTAATATGCCAATGTACCGCGGCTATGCCTCCGCTGCTCCTGAGAATCTGAAGCATGCGAACACCATCTCTGATAAGGTGCTGTGCCTGCCTATTTTCGATGCGCTGGAAGATGACGATCTGAATCTGATCATTACTTTGATCAGGGAGTGCTAGATCCGAAGGGCACAATTATAACTCTATATTATAAGATTAAATGTGCCCATGAATTGAACGTAGATGATAATTATATGGCAAAAAATTTATAAAGGGTAAGGAATGAAGTATTTAATTGTTGCCACGTCATATGATGAAAATAGCGGTGGCGTCATTGCTTTACACAAATTATGTCATGTGATTAATTCTCTCGGTGGTGAAGCTTATTTGCATCCGCGCGTAACCGAATCTCGCGCGGATTTTAAAAGCATGTTAAGAGCCGCCAAGTCCTTCTTGCGAGTGAGCTTCGGTAAATATAATACTAATCCTTCTTTTAATACGCCAGTTAAAAGACGAATCACTAAAAAAGAGCTGGAAGATTTTTGCGTAGTTTATCCTGAGAACATTAGCGGTAACCCTATCGGGGGCAAACAGGTTGTCCGTTGGTTTCTGCATCACCCTGGCTATCATTCAGGCCAGGTAAACTATTTTTCAGGTGAGTTGTATTTTTCATACGATTCCTTTGGCAGCGACTTCGCCATCCATGGTTCGAAAACCTCTGAGCATCCTCTGCGCGTCACGCACTTCTTTGACGAATATTATAATGATATTGGTACAGAGAAAGAGCGAACGGCTGTCGCCTACTGTTTACGTAAAGGTAAAGACCGTGAGATGGTTCATGATGTGGACCGTTCAACGTTGATTGACGGCCTCTCTCACCGAGAAGTGGCCTCTATTCTGCGGCGTTCTGATATTTTTGTCAGCTACGATCTTTATACGGCATATAGCTGGTTTGCCATTATGTGTGGTTGTGTACCGGTTATTATTCCTCAACCAGGGCTTAGTATTGACGAGTGGTATCCCAACTCACAGTCTAGATTGGGATTTGCTTATGGCTTTGACCAAATAGAACAGGCCAGAGCGGAGATGGAATCAGCGAAGAAAAACTTGAAAAACAAAGAAATTGAAACGATAGAAAACGTTAAGGTATTTTTGGCAGAAGTTGAAAACTATTTTTCAAAATGACCTTTTGCAGAAATAACGGTTAGTTGAATTTCATGCTGTATATAATTTGGAGGCTGAATTGATTTTGTTCTCCAGAATTAACGTTCGTTGGATGTTATCGGGGGCGGGGAATACATGAATGATTTTTATGAATGATTTTGTAACGGCTTTGCAGCAAAAGGGCGACAGATTGAGTATCTTCTTTAATTCAATTCGTTCGGATGCTAAGTAGTCTTATTCCTAAAAATCTCTTCATGGCGATGTAAGCCTTGTATCAGTAAGTTAATCGTATAAGAATTTGGTGCATATTTAGAGATGACATCACTTATCGAGGCGATAATACAAAATAGCCGTTTGCTGAACTGCAAGAAAGCGGCGCTGACGATGTTTATGTAATTACGTCAGTTACCTGGCTGAGAGCATGTTGCCATAGCATATTGGCCATGAAAGCCGAGGGCGGTAGCGTGCCTGGAACGTCGGAGCAAGCGCTTTCGGTTTTTTGCGCGCAATGAGGGAGTGAGTTGCCTAACCGGGTTTCCGACGCTGTGGTGGACCTTTGGCAGGTGTTGAACATGTATCTAGAACGGGGTTATGGGTAGTGAAGAACATTCTTTTTGTTATGCCGATTTTAGGACTGACTGGTGCGGATCGGGTTATTTTCACCTTATTGAACAACCTGGACAGAACGCGCTTTCGCCCAATGTTGCTGCTGTACAAAAATGATCCAAGCCTGAACGTGCTGGTCAAAGAGCTACGCCCGGACGTCGAAGTGACGTATCTGAACATCTCCGGGCGGGCCAGATTCTCTTTCCCAAAAATTTTGACCGGGATCCGGCGAGTCTGCCGGGAAAAAAATGTCAGCACGCTGTTCATCAGTTCAGGAACATCCAATGCGGTTATTTCACCTTTCTTGTTCCTGTTCGGCAAGCGAGTGAAAACAATTGCGCGAGAGTCGAACTTGCCGAGTTTGTTTGAAAAGAGCGCGATCGTTAAGTTTCTCTATCAGTACAGTTACAAGAATTATGACAAAATCGTCGCGCAAAGTGATGATATGCGTGAAGATTTGATTAAAAACTTCCAAATTCCTGCCGATAAGATAGTTAAAATCAACAACCCCCTCGATTATCGCTATATCAACGCATTATCGCAGCGGGACGGTGAACCATGTTTCAACGAGAACAAGATTAACCTGTTGAGCATTGGGCGACTGACATACCAAAAAGGTTTCGATTTACTGCTGAACGAATTCGCCAAGGTCGACGATCCGCGCTATCACCTGACTATTATCGGTGAGGGGGAGGACAAGGCCGCTTTACTTGCCTTACGTCGGCAGTTGACGTTGGAGGAGCGGGTTACTTTTATCGATAGCACGGATAATCCGTATCGCTTCATGCGGCAGGCTGACGTGTTTATTTCGAGTTCTCGTTGGGAAGGATATCCAAACGTCGTCATTGAGTCGCTGCTGTGCGGTACGCCTGTTTTGGCTAACAACTATCCGGGTGGAATCAACGAAATCATCGACAGTGAAAACGGCCAGGTTTGCGATCTGACCCGAGATTTTTCGTCGGCTCTCAAGCATGTCAGCGGTTTGCGGGATGTGAGTTTCGACGTGAAAAAGGTTGATGAAATTTTCAATAAATATAATGAGCTGGTTGATTAAAAGGCGATTTTAGCCGCGTGCACCTATGGCGGGCGCGGTGTGCGGAATCATTTGTGCATAGCCAACGGGTTCGGTTGACGCCAATCCGCTGCGCAGGCGGTGAGCCTTCACCTTTGCAGGCCGCCGGAAATTGCACCCTACATGTCTCATTTGGATAGAAACTATGCAAAAAAGAATCAAAGCCGTAATCCCTGTTGCAGGATTGGGAACCCGAATGCTTCCCGCCACAAAGGCGATTCCGAAAGAGATGTTGCCTGTCGTCGATAGGCCCTTGATTCAATATATTGTGGACGAGTGCGTTGCGGCAGGGATCCGAGATATCATTTTGGTCACCCACTCGTCGAAAAACGCGATTGAAAACCATTTTGACACTTCTTTTGAGCTGGAGGCGATGCTCGAATCCCGCGTCAAACGCCAGCTGTTGAAAGAGGTTCAGTCGATCTGTCAGCCAGATGTCACCGTTATGCAAGTGCGCCAAGGGCAGGCAAAGGGGCTGGGGCATGCGGTGCTTTGCGCTAAACCTATGGTGGGCGACGACGCTTTCGTGGTGGTCTTACCCGATGTTTTGCTTGATGATACGACGTGTAATCCGCTGCGTGATAATTTGGCCAAAATGATCTCGCGTTTTGAGCAAACCGCAGTAAGCCAGATTATGGTTGAACCCGTGCCGGAACAGGATGTATCAAAATATGGCGTGGTTGACTGCGGCGGCGTTGAATTGAACGCCGGAGAGAGTGCGGCCATGTCAGCCATTGTGGAAAAACCGGAGCGCGACGTTGCCCCCTCCAATCTGGCCGTCGTGGGGCGTTACGTGTTGTCTGCCGACATTTGGCCGTTGTTGGAAAAGACCCCGCCCGGGGCCGGCAATGAGATCCAGTTGACCGATGCGATTGCTATGTTGATGCAACGGCAAAAGGTAGAAGCTTTCCATATGAGCGGTAAATCACATGATTGCGGCGACAAACTGGGTTATATGAAAGCATTTGTGCAGTACGGCGTGCGCCATGCGTCGGAAGGGCAAGCCTTCAATCAGTGGTTGAAGCAGAAAATTAAAGGCTAATTTAGTGCCTGCCGTACGACGGCTCAATAGGTTAAAGGTAAATTCGATGACGACATTGAAAGCGGTTATCCCCGTAGCAGGGCTTGGCATGCGGATGCTGCCAGCGACGAAAGCTATTCCTAAAGAAATGTTGCCAATAGTCGACAAGCCACTCATTCAGTATATCGTTGGAGAGTGTGTGGCGGCGGGGATCAAGGAAATTATCCTGGTCACGCACTCTTCCAAGAATGCGATCGAAAACCATTTCGATACCTCTTTCGAACTTGAAGCCATGCTCGAAGCCAGGGTGAAAAGGCAACTGCTGGACGAAGTGCAGTCCATTTGCCCGAAAGGCGTTACGCTTATGCATATCCGTCAAGGGCAAGCAAGGGGGTTGGGGCATGCGGTACTGTGCGCCAAACCGCTGGTGGGCGATCACCCTTTTGTCGTCGTTCATCCGGATATCTTGTTGGACGATGCCACCTCGGATGCCAAAAAAGATAACCTTGCCCACATGATCGCGCGTTTTGAAACGACGGGCGTTAGCCAGGTGCTGGTGCAGGAAATGGATGCCGCTCTTTTGCGGAATTACTCTGCGGTGGCGTGTGAAAATCCGGATCTGCAGCCGGGAGACAGCAGTCGCATGCTCTCCATCATCGAAAAACCGGAGCCTGAAGTTAAACTCAGCTCAAATTTTTCCGCAGTAGGCCGATATGTTTTATCCGCGGACATCTGGCCAGTATTGGAAAGGACGGCACCTGGTGCTTGGGGGCGCATACAGCTCACCGATGCCATTTCCGGACTGCTCCGGGATAAAGCCATCGATGCGGTGCGCCTGGTGGGGGAGTCGTTTAACTGCGGCGAAAAAATGGGTTACCTGAGGGCGTTTGTCAGCTACGGGCTACGCCACCCTGTGCAGGGGGAAGCGTTTCGCAAATGGCTGGCGGAATTCGTAGCGTAAACGTTTTTGTCTGCTCAATGTACAGGGCCCTGCCAAAGGCAAAAAGTGATAATGGCCCCGTCGAAGCGGGGCGCTGTGGCTGAGGGCCATTTTTGAGCGTGAAGCATCGTGGCGGCATTAGCCGGATAGATGATACGATCAGAGAAAACCATCTAACGGTTATGGAATATGAAAATATCAGACTATAAATTACACTTGGCGGCGGTTGTTTTTCTCTTTTTATTCACGTTTTCGGGTGTCTTTTCCATTATCGCGGTTAAATTCGATAACCCGTTGATAAAAATATGGAAAGAGATTCTGATCATCGTGCTTTTCACGGCTTGCACGTTATTCGTATTTATGAAACGGAGCATAAATATCAGAAAGGTTTTGCTGCTCTTGATCTTTCTTATGCCATTTTTGGTTATTTATCTTATACTTACGATAGATTCCAATCGTCTTCTGGTTGCTTATCAGATTAAGAATGACGTAGTGCCATTTCTGTTTGTCGCTGCAGTTGCATTTATCGTCAATAGCCGAGAGTCAAAAGAGCATATCTATCTGAAGATGGTTAAGGTCGTCATTATCACCGGCATGATCAACTCAGTGTTCGTGTACTTTGAAAGCGCATTCTCTTCGCTCTTCATGTCGGTCCTCGCCATAGATGATATGAACAATGCCGGCGGCGCATCTGGCGTACGTCTTGATAATACGCTATGGGGACTTCGGGCGATGGGAACCATGACATCGTTCATCAACTCTGGCACGTTGATATTTTTCGCCATTGTTTGTCTCCTGGAAACCAAGTTGTACCGCGGTTGGAAGAAATTGGTCATGTTTGCCATGCTCGTAGCGGCAATGGTGCTGACGACCTATAAAACGACATTGCTGGCGATTGCGCTGTATTTTGGCGTAAAAGCGGTATATATGATGTTTAGCCGCGTGCGCGGCGCAAAAATGATCTATTTCTTTGCCACCGTTGTGGTGTTCACGGCGATGACCTACGTCTTTAACAGCATGGACGTCTATAATAAACTCGCCTTCACGCGGTACAAGGATGTGGCTTATAACTCTATCTACATTCGTGTTTTACAACATGCTGATATTATCAGGGATATGGAGGGTCGTGGCCAGTTCTACACCGGGTTGGGCGTTGGCGTAAACGGGACTTCAGGGCCGAGTGAAGATCTAAAGGTGAACAGTAAGGCGCTGGATAGCACTTACATTTACATCATGAGCAATTATGGCTTTATTGGCGTGTTTATCTATGTCTCCACGGCGTTCCTCATCTTGCTCTACCTGTGCCTCCAGGGGCGTGAGAACGATAATATCGCGATTGTTCTTTTATTCTACTCATTGTCGGTTGAGTTCTTTACCAACAATATTTTCGCCAATTTCCCCTGTAACTTGCTCATGTATACGCTGGTGTATCTTTCGATGATTTATTGCCGGCCGCAGGTCGTCAGGGAGAAAAAAATGCCGGCGATAAAAAGTGCTCCTGGGAACATGTTGGGGGCGTAATGTAAACCGCCTGCATGCGGGCGGTGTTGTTGATGAGGGAAGGCCTTTTTGTGAGAATAAACAGGTATCTTTCTTCATCAATACCCTTTACCTTTTGGCGTGGCAGCTACTCGCAAGCGGGGTGCTACATAAGAAACATCTGGACAGATGTTCCGGCCACTCCCTGACGCGCCATTTTCCTTTATCTGAAATAACTGATGGTAGTAAGTAGACATGAGAAAAATGAAAACTAAGCGAGTCGCCGTTCTGATCGCTAGTGCGCTGCTCGCTGGTTGTACTATCGCTCCTGGACAGCATCTTAGTACCAGCAACAAGGATGTTGTCCGACAGCAGGATGAAGATTTCGATCTCAACAAGCGGGTCAACGTTTATCCGATGACGCCAAAGCTGCTCGAGAGTTTGCGCGGCAAGCCGGTGATCGCCCAAGCGAACCCGCAGCTTGATCGTGAGCTGAAAGCGCATCAGTACCGGATCGGCATCGGCGACGTATTGATGATTACCGTATGGGATCACCCTGAGTTGACGACGCCGGCCGGTACTTACCGCAGCGCCAGCGATAGCGGCAACTGGGTCCATGCGGACGGCACCATTTTCTATCCGTACATCGGCAAGGTAAAGGTGGTGGACAAAACCGTGGTGGAGATCCGGCAGGATATCGCCAATCGCCTGGCCAAATATATTGAAAGCCCACAGGTTGATGTCAGCATCGCGGCTTTCCGTTCACAGAAAGTCTACGTGACAGGTGAGGTGAAAACCTCGGGTCAACAGCCTATCACCAATATTCCTCTGACCATTCTGGATGCCATCAATGCCGCCGGTGGTTTGACGGAAAATGCCGATTGGCGTAATGCGGTGTTGACCCATAACGGCAAGGAAATCCCTATTTCGCTGCAGGCTTTGATGCAGAACGGCAACTTGCAGGAAAACCACCTGCTTTATCCTGGTGATATTCTCTATGTTCCGCGCAACGACGATCTGAAAGTCTTTGTGATGGGCGAAGTTAAGCAGCAATCCACGCTGAAAATGGATCGTAGTGGCATGACATTGACAGAAGCGTTGGGTAATGCCTCCGGCGTTGATCAGGCCATGTCGGATGCGACCGGTATTTTCGTCATCAGACCGCTGCGTGGCAGACAGCCAGAAGGCAAGATTGCCGATATTTATCAGTTGAACGCCAGCGATGCGACGGCGATGGTATTGGGAACCGAGTTCCAGCTACAGCCATACGACATTGTTTATGTTACCACCGCACCAATAGTTCGCTGGAACCGCGTTATTACTCAACTGGTGCCGACCATTGCAGGTGTTCACGATATGGTTGAAACCGTGCGTTATATCAGGAGCTGGCCGCAATGAAGTTTGATTCCATTCTGGTCATTTGCGTTGGCAATATTTGCCGCTCGCCAACGGGAGAGGCGCTGTTGCGTCAAATGCTTCCCGGCAAGAAAGTGGCCTCGGCAGGATTGCAGGCGGTTGTGGGAGAAGGCGCCGACGCTAATGCGAAAATCACAGCCGAAAAGCATGGGATATCGCTGGACGGACATGTCGCGCGTCAACTCACATCAGCACTATGCCGTGAGTATGATTTGATATTGGTGATGGAAAAACGTCATATCGATATGGTCGGCAATATCGCTCCGGAAGTCAGAGGAAAAACCATGTTGTTCGGCCATTGGATGGGGCAGCAGGAAATCGATGACCCCTATCGGAAAAGTTTGGAGGCCTTTGAATATGTTTATCAAATGTTGTCCAACTCTGCGAGTAAATGGGCCAAAGTGCTAGCTTCCTAATACGAGAATTGTTATGTCAGAAAAGAATAAATTGCCTAGTGGTTCTGCAGAGAGGCCTGAAGAAATCGACTTGCGCCGCCTGCTGGGGGAACTGGTAGACAACAAGTGGCTGATTGTCGGCATCACCAGCCTGTTTAGCGTGTTGAGCTTGCTGTACGTTTTATTTGCGACACCGGTATATGAAACGGATGCATTGGTACAAGTAGAGCGTAACGTTGGCAATACGCTATTGACGGATATTTCTTCCATTCTTCCAGACAGTCAACCGCAAAGTCAGGCTGAGATTGAACTGATTCAGTCACGAATGGTAATGGGAAAAACGATTCAGGATCTTGGCCTCGAAACGAGCTCCGTGGTGAAGTATTTCCCCATTTTCGGCCGCGGTTGGGCTCGATTGATGGATGAAGAGCCGGCCAAGATCGCCTTATCGCGCTTGGTAGTGCCGGAGAAGTGGTTGAATATTCCGTTGGAACTCACCGTTGGCAAAGAGGGGCAGTATCAGCTTACTGCGGATGGTTCAACTGTGCTGAATGGCAAAATTGGCCAGTTGGCGTCAGGCAATGGTTTCACTTTACTGGTCAGCGATATTGATGCGGATGTCGGCACTACTTTTTATGTCATCAAACGCACCCCGCTCAATGTCATGCAGGAAATGTCCAAAAACCTGACGGTTGCGGATAAAGGTAAGGATACCGGCGTACTTGGGCTGACCTATACGGGGGACGATCCGGTACTGATTCAAAAAATTCTGAACAGCATCGCGCAAAACTATTTGCAGCAGAACGTTGAGCGTAAATCGGAAGAAGCCGGTAAGAGTCTGAAATTCCTAGAGCTGCAACTGCCTAAAGTTCGCGAGCAACTGGAGATTGCGGAAGACAAGCTTAATAGCTATCGCCAGCGAAAGGATTCGGTCGACATGTCGCTTGAAGCCAAATCGTTGCTGGATTCGGTTGTTGGTGTCGAATCGGAGCTGAATCAGCTCACCTTGAAAGAAGCCGAAATTTCGCAGCTATATACCAAGGACCACCCGGCATATAAAGCGTTGATGGATAAGCGACAGACGCTTACCAATGAACGGGATCGCTTTAATAAGCGCATTAGCACTATGCCGGCGACGCAGCAGGAAATTCTGCGTTTGACTCGTGACGTTCAGGCTGGGCAAGAAATTTACATGGAGCTGCTGAATAAGCAGCAAGAGTTGAGCATCAGCAAAGCCAGCACTATCGGTAACGTTCGCATTGTCGACAGTGCGATCACGTCGCCAAATCCGGTATCGCCGAAGAAAACGTTGATGATCCTGTTATTCACCTTCCTGGGCGCTTTGATCTCCTCGGGGGTGGTATTCCTGCGTGCATTGTTGCACAAAGGGATCGAAACGCCGGACGAGCTTGAGGAGTTGGGAATTAGCGTTTATGCCAGCATCCCTATTTCTGAGACTCAGCAGAAAAAGGATATGCTGTTCAGCCGCAGCAAAGGACGCTCCAAACATAGTGACATGCTGTTGGCATTGGCAAACCCGGCTGATTTGGCGGTGGAGTCGATTCGTAGCTTGCGCACCAGCTTGCACTTCGCCATGTTGGAAGCGAAGAATAATGTGCTGATGATTTCAGGGGCATCGCCAGAAATTGGTAAGACATTCGTATGTAGTAACCTTGCTGCCGTGATTGCCCAATCCGGGCTGAAAGTATTGCTGGTAGATGGCGATATGCGCCGTGGCCGTGTGCATGAGGTCATGCATGTGTCTAACGATAAAGGGCTGTCGGCCGTGTTGTCCGGGCAAGTTCCTATGGAGGAAGCGCTGTGCAAAACGGAAGTCGCTAACCTTGACTTCATTCCGCGTGGCAAGGTGCCGCCAAACCCTTCGGAACTCCTGATGCATCAGCGTTTCAGCCAGCTACTATCCTGGGCGCAACAGCACTACGATCTGGTGCTGGTGGATACACCACCGATTCTGGCGGTAACCGATGCTTCTATTGTGGGGCGTCATGCTGGTACCAACATGATGGTAACTCGCTTTGGTGTGACGACGCAGAAAGAAGTTGAGGTGAGCATGTCTCGCTTTGAAAACAGCGGCGTAGAGATTAAAGGGGTTATCTTCAACGCCATCGTGAAGAAAGCCAGCAGTTACTACGGCTATGGTTATTATAATTATGGTTACGAAAGCAAGTCAGAATAAGCTAGAGAAATAACCCACGCCCCGCAGTTCATACTATGGCCTGCGGGGCTGCTTTCTCATGATTTCATATAATAGATTAAAATCTTGATTTTATAAGTTTATTATATGTGATTATTTTTTATTTGTTGTTAATTATGGTTTCGATTTTCGCAAGGACAGATTATGCTTTATATTAATGCACGTTTTTTGGCGCAAGATCTTACGGGCGTCCAGCGTTTCGCTGAACAGATATCTATAGCGCTTAATGAGATTCGTGATGATATTATTTTCCTTGTTCCTAAAGATACTAAGCGAAACGGCTTGTTGAAGAAGGTTAAATTTGAAGAGGTTGGCGAGCGTCAAGGTCACTTGTGGGAACAGTTGGACCTACCGGCATATTTGAAGAAAAAAGGCTCTCCACTATTATTGAATCTGTGCAGCACAGCACCGATATTTTACCGGAATCAAATTGTCACTCACCATGACGTGACCTATAGACGCTATCCAGAAAGCTTCTCAAGAAAATTTAGAGCGCTTTATCGAATTTTAATTCCTACCATGCTGAAAAACAGCAAAAAATTGATTACCGTTAGTGAGTTTTCTCGCAATGAGATAAATGAAGTTTATCATTGTCCAAAAGAGAAAATTGCGGTGGTGTATAATGCGGTTAGCGGTGATTTTTTCAGAAAGCCAGCTGTGCAACAAGAGAAGTATTTGCTTGCCGTGTCGTCGCCTAATTATCACAAAAATTTCCACGGAATGCTGGAAGCATTTGCTAGTTTACCGAAGGAAAGCGGCGTCTCCTTGAAAATCATTGGCAAGTCGGCAACAACTTTCGCAGCACAAGACTTCAGCAAATTGATTAATGGCTCGGATGACATTCAATTCATGGGGCGTGTCGACGATAAAGAATTAATTGAGCTTTACCAGAATGCTTTGGCTTTCGTTTTCCCGTCATTCTATGAGGGGTTTGGCATTCCACCGCTAGAGGCACAAGCTTGCGGTTGCCCGGTGATTGCCGCTAAAGCTGCATCTATGCCAGAAGTGTTGGCGGATAGCGTGGTTTATTTTGATCCGAATAATGTCAGTGATATTGCGGCGGCAATGGAAAGAATCATCACCGATGAGCGGTTGCGCGAGGATCTGATCGCCAAAGGCGAACAGAACGTCGCTCGTTTCTCGTGGCATCATTCCGCGGAGAAAGTGGATCAGATCGTAGGAGAGATTCAGGCTGTCTCCCAGGGGAGAAATGCATGAGGGTATTGCACGCAGCTGAAACGATCAAGGGCGGCGTTGCGACCGTACTGCGGCAGTTGATGATTAGCCAGCAGGATAATACTGAAATAGAGTCACTGGATTGTCTGGTTCCCGATGAACAGCGCGATGAGGTTAGCGCGGTGCGTGCAGAAAATGTGACGACATTCCACCGCACAGGAAGAAATATTGCTTCGTTCATCCGCTTCTTTATCGGTTTTTCGTCATTATTGCTTAGAAAGAATCCCCACATCGTGCATCTTCATAGCACTTTTGCCGGCGTGCTCGGCAGAATAGCTTTGATTATGCTTTGGCCGATCAGAAGGCCGAAAGTGATTTACTGCCCGCATGCGTTCTCATTTTTGATGCAGGGCAGCGAGAAACAGCAAAAAGCTTTTTCACTGGTCGAGAAGGCTCTGACAGGCATCACAGATGCTATTATCTGTGTCAGTGAACATGAGAGGGATAAGGCGATTGAATACGGTTTTCCCGCGCATAAATTGCATGTGATTTATAACGGCGTGCCCGCTGTTGCCAATGAAAACACAATGGCTAATCCGTACCCCGAAAATGTTCTTAACCTTCTTTTTGTCGGTAGATTTGATTATCAAAAAGGGTTCGACATCCTTATCACGGCGATGGAGAGTTTACGTGGGCACCCCATTCATCTCACTGCAGTTGGCGGTGGAGTGCATAACAAGTATGCGCCGGCCGACACCGCGCCGCAAACGACCTATACCGGGTGGTTAAATGCAGAAGCGCTGGAACCTTATTTTCGTCATGCCGACGTGCTGATCGTGCCTAGTAGATGGGAAGGACTTGCTATGGTGCCGTTGGAAGCCATGAGCTATGGATTACCGGTAATTGCCAGCAACTGCACCTCTTTTCCTGAAATGATTGAAGATCGCCGTACGGGGCTGCTCTTTGATCTGCAACAGCCGGAAATGCTCGTCCGCTACTTAATCGATACGCCTAAAGAGGATTGGAAGCGCATGGGGCAGGAGGCAAAACAGCTGTTTCTGCTCAAATTTACCGCTGAGACGATGATTGGCACTACGGCGGCTCTTTATAAGAAGGTTTTAGGCGCTTAACTTAAATTTTTGGCTGAATAAATTTACTATTTTAACTCGAGGGCGAAGTGTGAAAATGTTGCCAATTATCATGGCGGGCGGAAGCGGTAGTCGTCTTTGGCCTCTGTCCAGAGAACATTTCCCGAAGCAATTTCTAGCACTGCATGATCACCAGTCCATGTTGCAAATGACCATAGAGCGGCTGGGGGGATTAGAGGCCGGGAATCCTATTGTTATTTGTAATGAGAATCATCGCTTTATCGTAGCGGAACAGCTTCGTCAGATTGGACAACTATCCCACAATATCATATTGGAACCTATTGGCCGAAATACGGCGCCAGCCGTTGCCCTTGCTGCGCTCAGAGCCGTGAGTGACGGCAGCGATCCTTTGCTGCTGGTATTGGCTGCGGACCATGTCATCACGGATGCTGAAGAATTTCAACGGCAGGTTATCAGGGCGATGCCTTTCGCTGAGCAGGGCAAGTTGGTGACGTTTGGCATTGTTCCTCATGTACCCGAGACTGGTTATGGTTATATTCGCACCGGTAAACTGATGGATGATGGGGTACTGGCGCAGGTAGCTGAGTTTGTCGAGAAGCCCGATTTGCCAACGGCTGAGCAGTATGTTGCCTCGGGCGAATACTTGTGGAATAGCGGCATGTTCCTGTTTAAAGCCAGCACCTATCTTCGGGAGCTAACCCGTTTTTGTCCGGAAATCGTCACCTGTTGCGAAGCGTCTTTGCAAAATTTGGCGGAGGATATGGACTTTGTTCGGGTCGATCGTGAGATTTTCGCCACCTGCCTGGACATGTCGATTGACTATGCGGTGATGGAGCATACGCAAGATGCCGTTGTGGCACCCTTGGATGCTGGGTGGAGCGATGTTGGCTCATGGTCGGCATTATGGGACATCAGCGAGAAAGACGGCCTAGGTAATAGTATAAGTGGCGACGTCATTTGCAGGGATACCGCTAATAGCTATATTCGTTCCGAGCATAAGCTGGTGGCGACCGTAGGTGTTGAAAACCTCATCGTCGTTGAAACCAAGGACGCTATTCTGATCGCAAACAAAGATCGGGTTCAGGACGTGAAATCGGTCGTGGCAGATCTGAAGCTTCAGCAGCGCAGTGAGTATTTGCAGCACCGAGAAATCTATCGTCCGTGGGGGAAATATGACTCCATTGATGAAGGAGAACGCTATAAGGTGAAGAGAGTGACGGTAAAGCCAGGAGAAGGATTGTCGTTACAGATGCATCATCATCGTGCTGAACATTGGATTGTTGTTGCCGGAACGGCAAAAGTTACGCTTGATGGCCAAACGAGCATCGTTGCTGAAAATGAGTCTATTTACATTCCCCTCGGCGCTGCACATTCTTTAGAAAACCCTGGGAAGATTGCATTAGATATTATTGAAGTGAGATCCGGTGCCTATTTAGAGGAAGATGACATTGTTCGTCTCGAAGATCGTTATGGCCGTGTTTAGGGTATGTCATTTTTTTGATAAAACGAAATGAAACCAATGATTGCGTAACGGTATTGGAGTAATAATGACCAGCTCACTGACTTGTTTTAAAGCATATGATATTCGTGGAGAGTTAGGCAAGGAGTTAAACCCGGAAATTGCTTACCGAATAGGTCGCGCTTACGGAACCTTTCTTAAACCCGGGAAAGTCGTTGTGGGAGGCGATGTACGCCTAACGAGTGAAGAATTGAAAATGTCTCTGGCTAATGGATTGCGGGATGCCGGTACCGACGTTGTAGATATAGGCTTGAGTGGTACGGAAGAAATCTATTTCGCAACCTTCCATCTAGAGCTTGATGGCGGTATCGAGGTAACGGCGAGTCATAATCCGATTAACTATAATGGGATGAAGCTCGTAAAAGAAAATGCAAAACCTATTAGCGGTGACTCGGGGTTGAGAGAGATCCGGCGGCTGGCCGAGGAAAATCATTTCCCGGACGTTAAGCTGCGGGGGAGTTATGAGAAGATATCGGTTATTGACGCCTATGTTGACCATCTATTGAGTTACGTCAACTTCGCGAATTTAAAGCCCTTAACGCTGGTGGTGAACTCCGGAAATGGTGCTGCGGGTCATGTGATTGATGCGATTGAGCGTCGTTTCGCCGACCATAGCGTGCCGATTAAATTTGTTAAGATTCACCATGAGCCGAACGGTCATTTTCCTCATGGGATCCCCAATCCGTTACTGCCCGAGTGTCGTGCCGATACCGCCAAAGCCGTGATCGAACACGATGCGGACTTAGGTATTGCTTTCGATGGCGACTTTGACCGCTGCTTTTTGTTCGACAGCACCGGCAATTTTATTGAAGGCTATTATATCGTCGGTTTGCTGGCCGCCGCCTTCCTGACAAAAGAGCCGGGTGCCAAGATCATTCACGATCCACGGCTGTGCTGGAATACCATCGACGTTGTAACAGAACATCGGGGAACGCCAGTGATGTCCAAAACCGGCCATGCCTTCATCAAAGAGAGAATGCGTCAGGAAGATGCCGTGTATGGCGGCGAAATGAGTGCGCATCACTATTTCCGCGATTTCTCTTATTGCGACAGTGGGATGATCCCATGGTTGCTGGTGACCGAGTTGCTCTGTAAGACAGGACAATCTTTGTCTTCTCTGGTGGCCGAACGTATCACTGCGTACCCGGCTTCAGGGGAAATTAATGTGCGTTTAAACGATGCAAATACGGTGATTGAAAATATTTGTCAGATTTATCAACCAGGCTGTCTCGCCATCGATCGGACGGATGGTATCAGCATTGAGTTCGCCGACTGGCGATTTAATGTCAGGACCTCAAATACGGAGCCGGTGGTTAGGTTGAACGTTGAATCACGTGGGGACATCTCGTTGATGAAGGAAAAAACCAGCGAGTTACTGAAGTTATTGCAAGATTAGCCGGCTAAAATTTGGCCAGGCAAGCATGATTTAACGATAGGTAAGTCGGCGTCTTTGTGGCTTCTCGGCTCTTGCGGAATTATAGATAACGAAAGAGAAAATAGGGAATCGGTAATTGCATTGGATACTTAACGTTGCATTTTAGGGTGGTGGTTGCATGCGGGTGTATGCCTGAGCAACATGATAGGCAGCTAAAGCACAGCATGCACGGAACAACGTTAAATATATATCCTTAAAGCTAATTAAAAGAGCTATCTATGAACAGTGAAAATATAAAGTCAAAACCAGTGCTTGTTAAGTTCACACTGGCATTTTCAGATTTGTTTTTCTTTAATTTCTCCTTATTTTTGTCTGTGGCTGTTATTTCAGTTATCTCAAATGATATTTATGAGTACATTCCTAAGTCAGTGATGGGGACTTTTTTCTTTTCTCATTTTGTTTTGTCATTAGCCTGCGTATTCTGGTTTTTGGTCAGATTGCGTCATTATTCATACAGGAAGCCCTTCTGGTTTGAACTTAAGGAGATGCTAAGAACAATAATAATATTTGCTATTATCAGTCTGGCATTTGTCGGTTTCTCAAAATGGGAGCTGTCGCGCTATGTGTGGTTATTGACCTGGCTGTTTGCTTTGATTCTTATTCCTGCGTTCAGAATTATTACCAAACATGTTTTTAATGTGCTGGGTTTATGGAAAAAGCAAACCATCATTATAGGCAGTGGAAGAAATGCTGAGGAAGCCTATGTTGCGCTGCAAAGTGAAGAAATTCTTGGTTTTGATGTTGTGGCATTCTATTGCTTGTCACCTGAAGATGAAAGAGAAAGCCTGTTCGGAAAGAAACTGATAAAGTCTGAAGAAGAACTTTGGGACTTGGTCGATCCCGAGAATACACAGATTATTGTCGCCGTTGAGTTCGAGCAACACGCCCTGCGGGATTACTGGCTAAAAAGTTTTGCTAAGCACGCGTGCCGTTCGGTATCGGTCATTCCGACTTTGCGAGGGGTCCCGCTGTATGGAACAGACATGTCATTCATTTTCAGTCATGAAGTGATGATTCTGCGGGTCAATAACAATCTCGCAAAACTGACATCCAGATTTGTGAAGCGAGTTTTTGACATTTTTGGCTCCCTGGCCATTATGACAATATTATCGCCTGTGTTATTGGGGATTTTACTGATGGTGTCCAAAGATGGCGGAAAACCTATCTACGGGCACGAGCGAGTTGGTCTGAAAGGACGAAAATTTAAATGCTTGAAGTTCAGATCAATGGTGACGAACTCTAAGGAAGTGTTGGCTAATTTGCTGGCGACAGACAGTGAAGCGCTTGCCGAGTGGAATAAGGATTTTAAGCTTAAGAATGATCCGCGGATCACAAAAATTGGTGGTTTCATTCGTAAAACCAGTCTTGATGAATTACCGCAATTGTGGAATGTTTTACGAGGCGATATGAGTCTGGTCGGCCCTCGACCAATCATCGAAGAAGAGCTGGAAAGATATGCCGGCGATGTCGACTATTATCTGATGGCAAAACCTGGCATGACGGGGTTGTGGCAGGTTAGTGGGCGTAACGATGTCGATTATGATACCCGAGTGTATTTTGACTCATGGTATGTGAAGAATTGGTCGTTGTGGAACGATATTGTCATCCTTTTCAAAACGGTGAATGTTGTTCTAAGAAGAGATGGGGCATATTAATAAAGGTACTCACGCCGAGTTAACTTGGCGTGATGACTCGTCTTGTCATTTTTTGCTGTGGCAGGCAGGAATAATTGCGGATGGTATGAGTCGCAATCTATCTGTCATTTATTCTAAGGTGTTATATGGATCTATGTGTCATTATTGTTACTTATGGTGAACGAGCCCATTTTGTCAAGCAGGTCGTCGATTCTTGTGCGGGTGAAATGGTCAAAAAAATCGTTATTGTAGATAACGGTTCTGGTGAGGAGAATAAGCGTAGTTTATCTGCTATTGCTGAAGCATATCCACAAACCGTTATAATACTGACTATGGATAGCAATACGGGTTCCGCCGGGGGGTTCTATGCCGCAATGGAATGTGCTGCGAGCATTAACGGCGTGAACTTTATTCTGGCTTTAGATGACGATAACAAGATTGCATCCGAAGATATCAATAAATTGGCTTGCTACTGGCAAGATCATGTTAATAAACACGTTGAAGATAATACGGCGTTACTCGCTTTACGTGAAGATAGGCTGCATTATATGAAGTTTATTGAGACGAGAAATGATGACGTATTACTCGGTGCAAAAAATAGTTTCATGGGTTTTCATGTTGCTAATTATGTAAAAAAAATCATCGGCGTATCAAATAAGAAAAAAAACATTGCGGAGAAAATTGTTTCGCCGATAGCACCTTATGGTGGCATGTTTTTTCATAAGAGCCTGCTGAAAAAACATGGTCTCCCTAAAAAAGAGATGTATTTGTACTGCGATGATACAGAGTTCTCCTATAGAATTACTAAGGCCGGGGGGGAAATTATCATCATCCCTGACGCGAAAATTGTCGATCTGGATCAGTCATGGGATTCCGGCGCGCGAAAGAAACGTTTTAACTCTCCGGTGCTTGAGACGAAAGATGATTTTCGAGTGCGCTATAGCTTCCGGAATCGCGTTTATTTTGAAAGGAATTACTTAGTTACTAATAAATTAATCTACTTGATGAATATCATAATATACTTATCAGACTTGGCCGTGAAGGCCGTATGCCATGGCAAGTTAAAACGAGTCGGTCTGGTTGTACGCGCTATTCGCGACGGTTTCAGAATGTGATTAAAGTAACAGTTTAGTCTCGGTGGATTTACAGATTTCAGGCAGTTGAGATGTTATTTTATGGGGTATGCTTCTTTATTCTATGACACACATAACCGGTGAATCTGTTAGTTATCGTTGTGGGCTTATGGATCATATTCCAAGTTTATTCCTTTGAGGGTTTATATGATGGCGACCAACCCCAGCAAGAACCGCCTCTTTTTTGCTCGCAGGCGAATGACCATGGCTGCATTGATGTTGATGAGTTCCAGTCAGGTAATGGCGTTGGATGCCATAGGCATTCACAGCCATTTTAATCACTACCCAGATTCGAGTGATACCTATCTAGCCATGATTAAGCAGTTTGGGTTTAATTCATTCCGCTCGGATCTGGCATGGAACTCCATTGAATCCCAGAAAGGGGTGTTCTCGATTAATGATGCGGGTAACCAGAAAGAGGATCTGGCTTTTCAGACAGGTTTCTCTCAATATGGGCTCAGTGCCTTAATGGTGCTCGGTTATGGTAACAAGCTCTACAGCAATAATGCGATTGATTTCCCAAGAACGCCAGAGCAGATCGCAGCATTCGCAAACTACGCGGCTTGGGTCGCTGCGCGCTACAAAGGAAAGGTCAAGTATTTCGATATCTGGAATGAGTGGTTGTATGGAACAGGGCTGACGTCTAAACCCCGTAATGTGCCTCCCGCCCAGGTCTATTTCGACGTGGTGAAAGCGACATCGGCCGCTGTGCGTAAAGTTGATCCGAACGCGGTGATACTGGCAGGTTCCTTTAACACGAATAAGCCCAGGGACGTCGCTTGGTTTGAAGAGCTGATGAAGCTAGGGATTCTGAACTATATTGATGGCGTTTCAATTCATCCATATTCACTTAAGTTGCCCGAAGATAATTTAGCGACTATCGATAAATTCGAAGAGCTTGCCAAGCGTTATGCCGGTAAAGAAGTCCCTGTTTATATTACCGAGATGGGGCAATCCAGTTCGACAGCACCGGGGTATGTCTCCGATGACGCCACCGCGCAGTTTGTTGTCAAATATACATTCCTGGCAAAAGCGCGACCTTATATCAAAGGATTGTGGTGGTATGACCTGGTGGACGATGGCCCCGACGTCAAAAATCGCGAGCACCGCTTTGGTTTTGTCACGCAGAGCAATCAACCGAAGTCCATGGCGTTGCAATTCCAAAAAATCGCCGAAGTTGCTCGCGACTACAAGGTTGAACGCTACCAGACGAACACGGATGGCAATGTCAGCATATCATTGAGCCATGGCGGGAAATATGCTCTGCTCGCCTGGCAGCAAACACCCGTTCAGGCTCAGGCTCCTCAGCAGGATCTGCTCAAGTCAGTAAAGAGTTTTGTGAAGATGGAAGGCGATAAAAGCGAAGGGGCGATACGCATGATTGATCCGCATTTCCAAGGGCAGTCATTGTATGAAGAAAAGTCTGCCTTGACGAAAAATTACGGCAATGTGCCTGTATTGGTGCAATCCGATAAGCCTATTGCGGCGCCGCAATAAGTTATTCTTTGTCTCGTCGTAATAGATGAAAAGCCCTGTAAAAAGGGCTTTTTTTGTGCCTGAGCGATCGTCGTCAGCTTGCAGGACTGTGAAGATAGACAGCATATGAAGCAAGAAAAGGCCCGGAGTGAAATCCGGGCCTTTTTTGTTACTGGTGCGCGCCATTAGGCATAGTGCAGATCGCTAACCAGACTTGCATGACTTTGACCCGTCAGATAAATCACGGTGTCGCCAGCATCCAGAGAGTGGTTATTGTTGTTATCGATAATAACGTAGTTGCTGTTGGTGCCGTTATCAAAGGCAACGGAAGCAACACCTACTTTCGCAGTCAATGAGCCTGTACTCAAGCCGAGAATACCGCCCAGCAAGCCGACGACCCCGCCGGTCAACGAGCCCAGCAAGCTACCCAATACGCCGTCGAGGATATCCGCCGAACGGGTACCGTAGTCCGCAACCGCTGTCCCTGTGTTCGACAGGGTCAGGCCTGACAGATGGTCGATGATCTTGTCTTTGGCGGTATTGAAGTCGGTAATGGTGTTACCTGCTTGCGAGGTACTGGATTGCAGCATGTAAGTGTTGGCGCCGGCGCCGCCGGTCAACGTGGTGTTTGCGGCAACGTTCAGCGTATCGCCGGCGCTGGATCCTTCAACGGTCATCTGATAACCGTTCAATCCCAACGTGTTGAGCACCGGTGTCAACAGCGATGTCGTCAAGGCGCTCAACGGCAGGATATTCAGCAATTGAACGATGAGGCCGTCACCCGTACCGCCGTTGCTGGTCGTCAGATTCAAACCGCCACTGTTGCCGGAGGCGTTGATGTCATGGATAAAGGTGAAGCCTGAACCTACGGTTAAGTCTAACTGGTGGTCGCCGGTCACGTTGATGTTGGTTAACACACTGTTGCTACCGGCCAATGACAGCACGTTCGCAAAGCTACCGGTACCGCCGGAAGCGATATTGAGTGCCGTCAGCGCGCTGCCGGTCAGGCCGATGGCACCAGCATTGACGTTAGATGAGCTGACGGCGTCAAAGTTGATACCAAACTGCGTTGCGGCGTTAACGAAGCTGAAGTTCAGCGTTGTCGACGCAGTCGCATCACCATTCACTTCCAATGCGGCTGCGGCACCGCCTGCGGCGTTGATGACGCTGGCGTTCGTCAGGCCATTCAGGACAAATCCCTGCGAACCCATATTGGTCGGCGTGGTTGCCTGGGTGACGGTGCCCCCGGCTGTACCTTCTACTGTTGCAGTGCCGTTTAGCAGACCGAAGTCAAAAACGTGGGACGGCGTGGTAACCGGTGTAGTGGTCGGGCTGCCGATCAGTGGCGTGGTGATCAGCGTACCGGTGGACTGGCCGATATAGCCGGTCAGATCGATTTTTTCAAAGTTGCTGAAGTTGTTGGCGTTGCTGCTGATCGTACTGGTGCGAATACCCAAGGCGTTTTGGTTGGTCACTACCGACTTAGTAAAGAAGTTAGCGGAAATGCTGTCCGTGCCGGCACCGCCATCCGCTTTGATCGCGGCGGATACGGTATTCGGACTGTTGGCTGCGGCATTACCTGCCCATTTCAGCGCATCGTTGCCGGCACCCAGGTTGAAATTGGCCGTTCCGGTTGCGATGTTGGCTGTTGATGTGACGTTAACCACGTCGTTACCGGAGCTGGCGTTCAGGATTACATTACCGTTATTGACAGATACCGCAACGCCTGGGTTGACGCCGTTGGCGGAAAGATTAACGGTAGACGCCGCCGTGCCGTTGATCGTCAGGTTGGACAGATGATCGGCGAACTGCAGGTTAACCGTGCTGGCGGTGCTAGCATTCAGGATAACGTTGAGCAAAACAGCGGTTTCGGCATTGCTCAGCACATGGCTGCTGCCGGTGTTGATGGTGCCAGTGGCGTTACCGCCGGCGGCGGTGCTGGACAACGTGGCGTTAGTTTTATACAGCAGGCTGGTGCCGATAGCGTCTTCAAATGCGTGTTGTGCGCTGACGGTCGCGTTATCCGTAGCGGTAGAACTACGCAGATCATTGATGATCGCTTGCGCAATGGCGGTATTGTTGCCCAATGCGGTGTAGGTCGCCAGCTGAGTTGGTGTCGGTGCTGACCCCCACACATCCGTGAATACCTTGGTCACGAAGGCAGAACCGCTTAGCGCCGCGCCTTTGGCCTGGAACTCATTAGTAGCTAGCAGGGTGGTCAACAATTTACTGAACGTCGTGCCTGAGGCCAGCTGTTTACTGAAGGTGTCCAGCGCCTGCGAGTCGATGCCGCGATTCGGCACGGCAAGGTAAATCGACGCCACTTGTTCCTGGAAGCTCAAACCCGGCAATTGGCCTGGACTGTATACCTGGGTCGCGAGGTTGAATTGCTGTTGCGCGGCCAGATCGCCACTGGCGACGGTGCCCTTAATCAGGTTGATAATATCAACGATGACGGTGCCTCGGGTTGCACCACCATCCAACAGCGCCACATAGGTTGAAGATTCACTGGAAGTTGGCGCACGCAGGAAGGCGCTTTCAAACAGACGTGCGACAAAGTCTGTATTGTTCAATGAGGTCAGATAAGCGCGATCGTTAACAAATACCTGGGCTACGTTGGCAAGGTTTGCCCCGTTGGCCATTTGAGTGCCCCAGTAGTTAATACCTGACTGGGCTGCATCGACACCAATAACATAGTAAATGGCTTCAACCGCAGAGGCGCCAGCCGCTGCGGAGGATTGGGCGACTGGGTAAAGCACGGTGTTAATCGTGTTCTCGAAAGTGGCTTGCTGAGCAAGAGTCGTTGCATCAAACCCTTGGTAATTAAGTAGATTAGTCACCAGTTGGGACACAGCCGTTGTGGTTGACCCCACATTCAACAGATCTGTCAGCTGTGCGCTGGTCGGCGCTGTACCAAAAATGTTGGTGTAAATCTGCGTCAGGATCTCCGCTTGCGTTTTGGTAGCAAAGCGTGCCTGTCCATCGCTACCGGTCAGGAATACGTTGACCAGCTGCGCAGCGGTGGCCTGCCCGGTCTGCAAATACTGGCCGAAGTAATCATAGGTGGATTGAGACGCATTCTTACCCAAGACAGCGTAGTAGAGTGCCGCTGCCGCTTGCTGTGACGCTAGAGAAGCCATAATAAATTACCCCTTGGATAAATCAATTTAAGGAACAAATGTCCGGCCAGCATTGGGCTAACTATTTCCTTTATAAGGAATGTTTAGCGTCAAGCTGAAAGTTATTCTTTGCAAGAAAACAGAAAATAAAATCGAGAGGCAATGACGCGTGCAATAACGCGATCCTTTACTCTCTACCTAAGGAAAGGTGCGGAAGCCTATTTTGTCAAGGCTGTGGTCAACTTTTTGGGTTGAGGGGTGGTAACTATTTGTAATGGTTATAGGATTATTATTACTATATAAAAAATATAGTTTTTTTTCTTTTAATTAATAAAAAGTTTATCTGTTTCCATCTGGATTGTTTCATTTGAAATTATTGCATTTTGTTTGTTAGCTGCCTAATGATTTCCATTGGGCATCAATCACGGTGTTTATTTTAGGCCAAAACCGCAAGAATCGTGGGATTGGCATAGCTTATCCCATTGATTTTATATGCTGTTAATTCTTTTCCCCGGCGCCGGTTTTTTTTCCGTTTCGCCTTGCGGGATTTCAACTTGTCTAACTATAGTTAGTAAAAAAAGTATCTGCATTCTCGGGCATTTTTGGGGTGGTTTGGATATAAGATATTTCTTATGCAAATCAATGCGGGTGGGTAGTTGGTGCAGGTGAGGTTAAGGGATAGAAAGTGAATCAATTCATACCGCGCAATGAAATTGCGGATGTTATACGGACGCGCAGCAAAGTCTTTTGGACCGTTGGTATATTCACCGCATTTATAAATCTATTAATGCTTGTTCCTTCTGTCTATATGTTACAGGTTTACGATCGGGTTCTTCCCTCTCGTAACGAAATAACCTTGCTGATGTTAACGCTGATTATGCTGGGCCTGTTTGGCGTGATGGCGTTATTGGAGTATGTTCGCAGCATGGTGGTTATCCGCATCGGCAGCCAATTAGATATGCGTCTCAATACGCGCGTTTATACTGCTGCCTATGAGGCTAACTTGCAAAATGGTTCATCAGACGCCGGTCAGATGCTGGGCGATTTGACCACCGTAAGGCAATTTCTTACCGGTAGCGCGCTGTTCGCCTTTTTCGACGCTCCGTGGTTCCCCATCTATTTGTTGGTCATCTTCCTCTTTAACCCTTGGTTGGGCCTCTTTGCGCTCATTGGTTCGTTGCTGTTGATCGCGCTGGCCGTCGTCAATGAAATCGTCTCCAAAAAACCATTGGGCGAGGCCAGCAAGCTGTCCATCATGTCGGGCAATCTGGCGAGTACCAATCTGCGCAATGCGGAGGTGATCGAAGCGCTGGGCATGTTGCCTAATTTGAAACGCCGCTGGTTTGGGCTGCACCAACGCTTCCTTAACAGCCAACGCGTAGCCAGCGAACGTGCGACTACCGTCACGTCCATCACCAAATTTGTCCGTCTTTCCTTGCAGTCGCTGGTTCTCGGATTGGGGGGATGGCTGGCCATTGATGGGCACATCACGCCGGGTATGATGATCGCCGGTTCTATCTTGATGGGCAGAACGCTGGCGCCGATTGAACAGGTGATCAATATCTGGAAAAGTTGGAGCTCGGCCAAACTGTCTTATCAACGCCTGGTCAAGCTGCTGGAGATGCATCCGCAGCGGGGGACCGGGATGTCGCTGCCGCGGCCTGAAGGGATCGTGTCCGTAGAAGGCGTTACCGCTACACCTCCTGGCTCGAAGGGAGACTCGGTGCTGCACAATGTCAGTTTTGCGATTCAGCCTGGCGACGTGCTCGGCATCATTGGTCCCAGCGCCTCAGGCAAGTCGACGTTGGCACGCCTGTTAGTCGGGATCTGGCCGGTGAGCGAAGGCATCGTGCGCCTGGATAACGCGGACATTTATCAGTGGAACAAGGATGATCTTGGGCCATATATCGGGTATCTACCGCAGGATATCGAACTGTTCGCCGGCACGATCGCCGAGAACATCTCGCGGTTTAACGATGTCGACTCCGAAAAAGTCATTGAAGCCGCCAAATTGGCGGGGGTGCATGAGCTGATCTTGCGTTTCCCGAACGGCTATGACTCGCTTATCGGCAACGGCGGGGCCGGATTGTCCGGTGGGCAAAAACAACGGATAGGCCTGGCGCGCGCCCTGTATGGCGATCCGTCGCTGATCGTCCTGGATGAACCGAACTCGAATTTGGATGATGCCGGCGAAAGGGCGCTGAACCAGGCGATTCTGTTCCTCAAGCAACGTAATAAAACCGTCATCTTGATTACGCATCGTACAAACCTGCTGTCGATGACCAGTAAGCTGTTGCTGCTGACAAACGGCGTAGTCAATGCTTTCGGGCCGACTCAACAGGTATTGCAGGCATTGACTAACGCACAAAAGACGCAGGCTAGCCAGCAAGCGGCTCGTGCGGTGAATGCGCCGGCGGATGAAGGCCCTTTCCCTAAAACTCAAACCAATTAGTTCTGAACTTGGCCGGTGGCGCAAATGCGTCGCCCGCACTGAAAGGAGTAGGTATGTCTACGCATGTTGGCGAGTCTCAGGACCCGTATGTTGAAGAGATCCCGCAAGATGAGCGGCGATTTACGCGTTTGGGATGGTTGGTGGTTGGCATAGGGCTGTTTGGTTTCTTTATCTGGGCTGCATTCGCACCGCTGGATAAAGGGGTGGCATCGCCCGGTTCAGTGATCGTTTCCGGCAACCGTAAAACGGTTCAGGCTCCGGCTGGTGGGATCATCAAAAGCATACTGGTGAAGGAAGGGGATCGGGTTAAAGCCGGTGAAATGCTGGTGCAACTCAGTCAGGTTCAGGCCCAGGCGCAGGTCGATTCTTTTCGCGTCCAGTATTACACCACATTGGCCACCGAAGGTCGGCTTCTGGCTGAACGCGATGGCGCAAGCCAGATCACCTTTTCCCCGGAACTGCTGAAGGCGAAAGAACAGCCGCGAGTAGCGGAAATCATCGCGTTGCAAACACAGCTGTTTTCATCCCGCCGCCTCGGTTTAAACAGTGAAATCGATGGGTATAAGCAATCGATGGACGGCGTGCGCTTTCAATTGAAAGGGCTGCAGGACTCCCAGGCGAACAAAAGTATTCAATTGTCCACCCTGCGCGAGCAGATGAACGGAATGAAACAGTTGGCCGCAGACGGGTATATTCCGCGCAATCGTTATTTGGAGGTGCAAAGGCAGTTTGCTGAAGTGAATGGTAGCATCGATGAAACGCAAGGGCGCATCGGCCAATTGCAAAAGCAATTGCTTGAATCGCGGCAGCGTATCGATCAGCGGTTTGCCGATTATCAGCGTGAGGTTCGCACGCAGCTGGCGCAGACGCAAATGGACGCCAACGAGTTCAGGAACAAGTTGGAAATGGCCAATTTCGATCTGGGTAACACGGCGATCGTTTCTCCGGTTGACGGCACCGTGGTTGGGCTGAATGTTTTCACTCTGGGGGGCGTGGTGGGGGCCGGCGATCATTTGATGGATATCGTGCCGAGCCAGGCGACTCTGGTGGTGGATTCACGTCTCAAGGTCGATTTGGTCGACAAGGTGTATGACGGCTTACCGGTTGATTTAATGTTTACCGCCTTCAATCAGAATAGGACACCGAAGATCCCGGGAACGGTGACGTTAATATCGGCAGACCGCCTAGTGGATAAAACGAATGGCGAACCCTACTACCAGATGCAAGTGACCGTTACCCCTGAAGGCATGAAAATGTTAAATGGCGATGATATCAAAGCCGGCATGCCCGTTGAGGTTTTCGTGAAAACGGGGTCTCGCTCGCTGTTAAGTTATCTGTTTAAACCTATTTTGGATCGCGCCCATACTTCATTAACAGAGGAATAATTTTGATTCGATTTAAACGACAGGTTGCTGGCCTTACTATCAGTACCCTATTGTTTGCGATATCTGCGCCAGTTTATTCCATAGGGATTTTAGACGCATATTCGCTGGCACTTGACAAGGATCCGACCTTTAGGGCGGCATTTAAAGAGAAAGAGGCGGGAGACGAGAGCAAAAATATCGGTATGGCAGGTTTATTGCCGAAGGTGGCATTAAACTATCAAAATTCACCGAAAAACTGGCAAACGGTAAAGTATCCGCAGAGCAACATATTTACCGGCGAGACTATCGAGGCGACGAACAGCCAGAAATACCGCAGCTACTCAAGTTCGGTCTCTGTGACGCAGCCGCTATTTGACTACGAGGCCTATGCTCGTTACAAGGCGGGGGTGGCGCAAACGCTGATGTCAGACGAGCGTTACCGTGCCAAGTTTATGGATTTGGCGGTGCGGGTCGTGACCGCCTATGTAGAAGTCGCTTACGCAAAAGATCAGATCTCTCTCGCGCAAGCGCAGAAGGCCGCTTATGCCACGCAGTTAAGCCAAAACAGCGAGCTGTTGCGGGCGGGTGAGGGGACGATTACCGATGTCTCCGAAACACAGGCGAGGTATAGCCTGGCAGAGGCACAAGAAATAGAGGCTCAGGATGCCCTGGACTCTGCCAAACGCGATTTGGAAGTCATCATCGGGGCTCCGCTTGAGCAGTACGGTTCGCTTCAGTTGCTTAAGCCGGGCAAATTCCAGGTTGCCCCATTGATCCCTTCGAAGTTTGAAGAGTGGCAAAAGATTGCCCTGGAGAATAACCCGGAGTTAGCTGCATCCCGCCACAGCGTAGATGCGGCAAAATATGAGGTCGAGAGAAATCGGGCCGGTTTTATGCCTCAGGTGCAGCTTTACGCTTCTCATTCTGAAAATGACTCCAGCAGCGATAACACCGTTAACCAAAAATACCGTACTGACAGTATAGGGGTACAGGTCAGCATGTCGCTTTATTCCGGCGGGGGCGTAGCAGCTTCTACTCGCCAGGCTGCAGCGCGTTACGGCCAGGCGATGTATGAAATGGATGCCCAGGTCGGGGACAAGCTGAACGATCTGCGTAAGCAATTCAATCTTTGTCTGAGCAGCCGCGCAAAGTTGGCCGCCTATGAGCTGGCGGTGCAATCCGCGACGAAACAGGTTGAAGCGACTAAAAAAAGCGTCGTTTTGGGGCAGCGGGTCAACGTCGATGTGCTGAATGCGGAGCAGCAACTGTACTCGGCTCGCCGCGATCTGGCATCGGCAAAATACATCTATATTAAATCTTGGATCACATTGTTGAGCGATTCCGGTACCTTGGATAAGAGCGATATTAATCGTGTCGCGCAATACTTTGAGTATGCTCGTTAGTGAGACCTCCCGGCGGCCTAACCCGCCGGGCAGGAGAGTAGGGCTTTTCTGAAAGCGCGCCAGAAGACTGCTTTTTCAAGCGGCTATGCGTTATGTTACTTCCATCCATTCCCACTCTCTGAGCTATCTGAAATGAATTCGGCGCATTCTCATATACGCGTCTTCGGTGTGCGGCAAGGGAGCGTAGGCGATTGAATCAATTTTTGAGGGGTTTATGAAAATTATTGTTACCGGTGGCGCCGGCTTTATTGGTTCCGCAGTTACCCGACATATTATCAATAAAACGATGGATCAGGTACTGGTGCTGGATAGCCTGACTTATGCAGGTAATCTTGAGTCCCTAAAACCGGTAGCGGGCTCTGACCGTTTCAGCTTTGAACCGGTGGATATTTGTAACCGCAGCGAATTGGACCGCGTGTTTGCTGATTTTAAACCGGATGCGGTGATGCATTTGGCCGCAGAGAGCCATGTGGATCGCTCTATCGATGGCCCGACGGCTTTCATCGAGACCAACATCGTAGGCACCTACACATTGCTTGAAGCTGCCCGGCAATACTGGCATACCTTACCGGAAACAGCGAAAAAGGCATTTCGGTTCCATCATATCTCTACTGACGAAGTGTATGGCGATCTGTACGGCACCGAGGATTTGTTCACTGAAACTACGCCTTACGGGCCAAGCAGCCCTTACTCTGCATCGAAAGCCGCCAGCGATCACCTGGTGCGTGCCTGGTTACGAACCTATGGTTTACCGACCCTCGTCACCAATTGTTCCAACAATTATGGACCGTACCATTTTCCCGAAAAACTCATCCCTTTGACGATCCTGAATGCGTTAGAAGGTAAGCCATTGCCGGTATATGGCGACGGCGCACAAATTCGCGATTGGCTGCATGTCGAGGATCATGCTCGCGCCCTATACAAGGTTGTGACGGAGGGCGAAGTAGGCGAAACCTATAATATCGGTGGCCATAATGAGCGCAAGAATATCGAGGTTGTGCAGACGATTTGTCGGTTGTTGGATGAGCTGGCGCCGATCAAGCCGGCAGGACTGAATAACTACTCAGAGTTGATAACCTTCGTGACCGACCGACCCGGCCATGACATGCGCTATGCCATTGATGCGACGAAAATAGACCGCGAGTTGGGTTGGAAACCCCAAGAGACCTTCGATAGCGGGATTCGCAAAACGGTTGAATGGTATCTGGCGAATGAAATCTGGTGGAGCCGTGTCAAAGACGGCTCATACGCCGGTGAACGCCTTGGGCTGACTCAATAATTTAAGGAACGGCTATGAAAGGTATTATTCTTGCAGGCGGTTCAGGCACTCGCCTTTACCCCATCACCCGCGGCGTGTCGAAACAGCTATTACCTATTTATGATAAACCAATGATTTATTATCCGATCTCGGTGCTGATGCTCGCCGGGATTCGCGATATTCTGATCATCTCCACCCCGGAGGATCTGCCTTCGTTCCGGCGCCTGTTGGGCGATGGGCAGCGTTTTGGTATCAAACTCAGCTATGCGGTACAGCCGAGTCCGGATGGATTGGCGCAGGCCTTTTTGATTGGCGAAGAGTTCATTAACGGCGAGCGCTGTGCGTTGGTCCTGGGCGATAATATTTACTTTGGTCAGAGTTTCGGCAAAAAGTTGGAAAGCGTTGCTGCACAGGAGGAAGGCGCGACGGTATTCGGCTACCAAGTGATGGATCCTGAGCGTTTCGGGGTGGTGGAGTTTGATCAGAACTTTAGGGCGTTATCGCTGGAAGAAAAACCACCGGTGCCAAAATCGAACTGGGCCGTTACCGGGCTCTATTTCTACGACCGCCATGTTGTTGAATTGGCTAAGCAGGTAAAACCTTCGGCCCGCGGCGAATTGGAAATCACCACGCTGAATCAAATGTATCTGGAACGCGGGGCATTGAACGTTGAAATCCTGGGGCGCGGTTTTGCTTGGCTGGATACCGGCACGCACGATAGCCTGATTGAAGCCGCCCAGTTCATCCATACTATCGAGCATCGTCAAGGCTTTAAAGTCGCCTGTCTGGAAGAGATCGCCTACAGAAAGGGGTGGCTCAGTACAGAACAGGTGGCGCAAGAGGCAAAATTATTGAGTAAGACCCAATACGGTCAATACTTAGCGCAACTGTTGGTGGAGAAGTAAAATGCAAGTGAGCGATACCCGAATTCATGGCGTCAAAATCGTCCAGCCTAAAGTGTTTGGCGATGCACGCGGTTTCTTTTTGGAAACGTTCGAAAAGAAACGTTACCAAGAGGCGCTGGATATAGAGTTCGAGTTTGTCCAGGACAACCATTCGCGCTCTTCAAGAGGAGTGCTGCGTGGCTTGCATTTTCAAACGGTAAACCCTCAGGGAAAGCTGGTGCGCGTCGTTCGCGGTGAAGTGTTTGATGTCGTCGTTGATATTCGTAAAGACTCGCCTAGCTACGGTGCCTGGGAGGGCGTCGTGCTTTCCGAAGAGAACAAGACTCAATTCTGGATCCCGCCAGGTTTGGCACATGGCTTCGTCGTGCTCTCGGATATCGCTGATTTTGAATATAAATGTACGGATTATTACAATGCCGCGCATGAAGGATGCCTGCTGTGGAACGATCCTGATGTCGGTATTGAGTGGCCTCTCGACAATCCACTGTTATCTGAAAAAGATAAACAGGGCAATTTTTTCAAAGCGTTGAAGTAAATTAATCGAGAAGATTGACGTTGAGAAGTGGGTCTTACAGGGTTGATCATATTTTTAATAACCACCGTAAGTTATTCTACGGAACTGGCATACATAATAGAGAGAAAGTATGACAATTTTAGTTACCGGTGGCGCCGGTTACATTGGTTCTCACACCGTTTTATCTCTGCTGGAACGTGGCGAAGACGTGGTGGTGTTGGACAATCTGTCGAACTCATCTGCAGAGTCTTTGCACCGCGTGGAGAAACTGGCGGGAAAGGCCGCGCTGTTCTATCAGGGAGACGTGCAGGATGCCGAATGCCTGCATCGCATCTTTGGCGCGCATGAGATCACTGCTGTCATCCACTTCGCTGGCCTTAAGGCCGTCGGGGAGTCGACGCGCAAACCGCTGGAGTATTATCAGAACAATGTCACCGGCACGTTGGTACTGTTGGATGCTATGCGTCAGGCCGGCGTACATGATTTCATTTTCAGCTCCTCTGCTACCGTATATGGGGCCAATTCGCCGGTGCCCTATGTCGAGACGACACCGATCGGCGGGACAACCAGCCCTTATGGCACATCCAAGTTGATGGTGGAACTGATCCTGCAGGATTTTGCCAAAGCAGAACCGCAATTCTCGATCATTGCTTTGCGTTACTTCAATCCGGTAGGGGCTCACGAATCCGGCCTGATTGGCGAAGATCCTAATGGTATTCCCAATAATTTGTTGCCGTACATCTCGCAGGTGGCGATCGGCAAACTGGAAAAACTGGGCATTTTCGGTGGGGATTATCCGACTAAAGATGGGACGGGAGAGCGTGATTACATCCATGTAATGGATCTGGCTGAAGGTCATCTGAAGGCAATGGATCATCTGCCGAAGCTCAACGGATTTAAGGCCTATAACCTGGGCGCTGGCATAGGGCACTCAGTGTTAGCAATGGTTCATGCATTTGAGAAAGCATCAGGCGTAACAATTCCCTATCAAATCTTGCCGCGCCGCGACGGTGATCTACCCGCGTTCTGGGCGGATGCAGAGCTGGCTTATCGAGAGCTGGGATGGAAAGTGACCCGGGGTCTCGATGACATGATGCGCGATACCTGGAACTGGCAAAGTAAAAATCCGCATGGCTATCGCTAATCTTTACTGAGATATCTTGATAGTGACAACTAGTTATGGGGGGGGAATTAGGGACGGGACGAGAAGCAATGAGGGCATAAAGATTTTTTTGCCCTCATGTCAAATTTGGCCTAACCTAAATATGCCCTCATGTTAAGGTGGGGCACTAAAATTGGATTTCTCTCTATATAACCAGCAAGTTATAAAGTGAGGCTGGCGTTATTTTTTAAGCCAATTTCTATTTACTATTTATTCCCATGAGCTCTTTGCTTTATGAGCCTAATTTTAGGCTCGGGCATTCGGTAGGTTGATTATGCAATCCGACGCGGGAGTGAATGACTACTCGATAACCCGTTGTTATCTAAAAAGACACCCTGGGTAAGTTTTACAGAGCGATAAAATAAGCGATATCAGAACGCCGGGCAGGTCAGCGGCTTGCCTTCCGGTTCGAATAAGATGAAACGTTGGCAGCCACTAAGTTTTAGGGCGTGAGTGTCGGGGCTTGTGAAGTAAAGATCTAAGTGAGATGCCACAGTGATGTCCGATGTGTTGAGCAAAGACCGTTGTCATGCTCGACGAACCCCCTGTTGGCATACCTGGTTAACCCATTCAGTATTTCTGCAAGATGTAAGCCACTTTCTGAGTTCGACGTGCTGAAACGTTCACGAGATTTTCAACGGTCGAACAATCAGCAAATTCCTAGATTATATGAATATTTCTTAAACAATCACTTTAAGGTAATGGCGAGAAGGCAGATAATCTGAGGGTCTTTTCGGATAGATGGTGATATCATATGGGCCGAGTTTTTTTGCAGAATGTGCTTTGGTTATCGCGCTTTATGTCGGGTCAAAAAGTGTGGTTTAGCATCTGTTAAGCTAGCCTTGTTTAAGCTGCAAAGATAAATCGCGAGACGGTACGGTCAGCTATTGGTTGCTGTAAGCCAAGGGCGGTAGCATTTCATAATGAAAGTGGTCTTTGTAACTACTTGATATTACTTAATATTTATTCTCTTCATCAATGTGGTTTGTGACCCTTTCAGGGCTCTAACAAGCAGTCCGCTGTCTCTGACGGCAGCATACGCGTTGTCAACGTGTTACAGGTTTAGCATCGCAATAACCTGATCGACAAGCGGGGCACTTCGGTGGTCCATTCAAGCTGTGGTTAATGTTAAGATATTTTAATGATAGATTTATGTCTAGTGAGCTATTGGATTAGTAAAAATGAATGTTATTTCGAGTAAAATTGCAGGTGTCAAAACAATCCTCCCAAAAGTATTCGGCGATGCACGGGGATTCTTTTTAGAAACATTCGAGAAAAAACGTTACCAAGAGATGCTCGATATTGACCTGGATTTTGTTCAGGATAATCATTCACGCTCTTCGAAAGGGGTGTTACGAGGCCTACATTTCCAGACGCGGAACCCACAGGGAAAACTGGTCCGTGTCGTGCGCGGCGAGGTTTTTGACGTCGCTGTCGACATTCGTCCCGACTCGCCGACATTTGGTCAGTGGGAAGGTGTCATCCTGTCTGAAGAAAACAAAACTCAGTTTTGGGTACCGCCTGGCTTGGCGCACGGTTTTGTCGTTCTGTCAGATATCGCCGATTTTGAATACAAATGTACGGACTATTACGATCCTTCTTCAGAAGGTTGTCTGCTTTGGAATGATCCGACTGTGGGTATCGAATGGCCTCTTGAGGCGCCCCTGCTGTCAGATAAAGATAAAGTGGGAAAATTCCTAATGGATCTTCAGCAGAGCAAATAATACTTTATTGCGTCGTGATTCGCGGCAATATCAATGTCACAGTGAGCAAATTTATCAGGTCATGATGATGAAAATTTTGATAGTGGGTAGTGCGGGGCAGGTGGGTAAAGAACTGGTTCTGCGAGCGCCAAAAACGTGGGAGGTTTTAGCACTTGATCGTCAAGCGCTTGACATCACTTGCATGGAGCAGGTAGAAAAAGTCGTTAATTCATTTTCCCCCCACGTGATTATCAATGCCGCTGCCTATACTGCCGTTGATCGTGCAGAGATGGATAGCGATCAGGCCTACATGATAAATCGTGACGGTGTTGCGAATCTGGCCCGTGCTTCTCAAGCATGTAATTCAAAGTTGTTACATATATCAACGGATTACGTTTTCCAGGGGGAGCAGCAAGCTGCCTATTGCGAACGGGATGAAACGGGGCCTACAGGTGTTTATGGTGCCAGTAAGCTTGCCGGCGAAATTGCGGCCGCAGCGGCCTGCCCGCAACATATCATTTTGCGAACTGCCTGGGTATTTGGTACACATGGTGGCAATTTCGTGAAGACGATGATTCGTCTTGCACAGGATAGAACGGAACTCAACGTAGTTGGCGATCAATTTGGTGGGCCAACCTATGCGGGCGATATTGCGGAAGCTTTATTGCTCATCGCCGGGAAAGTTTGCGATAAAAGCTTCGCTGATTGGGGGGTCTACCACTTTACTGGAACCCCTTATATCAATTGGGCGGGATTTGCTGACCAAATCATGCAACGGGCGCATGCGCGCGGCCTCACTCCTCATCTGACTAAAATCAACCCGATCCCAAGCAGTGATTATCCAACACCTGCCAAAAGGCCAGCCAACTCCATGCTCAACTGCAAAAAAATCCACGAAGTCTTTGGCATCGCACCAAGCGATTGGCAGACAGCATTAAATGACATAGTCAGTTATGCTGCGAAGGGATGAGATAATGCCTGAGTGGCGAAGCGTTACAGATAGAAAAATTAAATAGGTTTTTTGATGCAAAATTCGTTTAGCTCATCACCGCGGGAGATTGCAGCGACTTTCTTCCGGCACCATAAACTAATTTTTAACTTGACGAAACGAGAAGTTACTGGGCGCTATAAGGGGTCTCTGTTTGGCATCTTATGGTCTTTTTTCAACCCTATCTTCATGCTCGTCGTCTATACATTCGTTTTTAGCTTTATATTTAATGCACGCTGGAGTGTAGAAAGTACATCAAAAGCTGAGTTTGCGTTAGTTTTGTTCGCTGGACTTATTGTGTTTAACTTTTTCAGTGAATGTGCGATTAAAGCACCAGGAACAATATTATCTAATGTCAACTATGTTAAGAAGGTAATATTTCCGCTAGAGATATTACCGATCGTCAATGCAACCTCCGCATTATTTCATGCTTGCATCAGCATTATCGTATGGCTGATTTTTTATCTGATAGAGGTTGGTTTACCACACGCCACGGTATTGTTATTCCCAATATTTATTCTCCCCTTATTCATTTTTGTGCTCGGTGTCGGTTGGTTACTGTCTGCGTTAGGTGTTTTTTTGCGGGATGTCGGGCAAATGATCTCTATTTTCGTGACTGCTTTGATGTTTTTATCTCCTATATTCTATCCAATAACTGCAATCCCAGAGAAATATAGACCGCTCTTGAATATTAACCCACTGGCCCCAGCGATTTCTCAGTTTAGAGAAATTTTTTATTGGGGTACAGTTCCTTCACTGAGCGTGTACGTTAGCTATCTTGTTGGTTGTACAGTATTCGCATGGTTTGGGTTCGTTGTTTTCCAAAAAACAAGAAAGGGATTTGCTGATGTCCTCTGATAACGTTGCCATAAGCATTCAGGACATAAAAAAATGTTTTTATGTCTACAATAACCCTCATGACAGACTGAAACAGTTCATTTTGCCAAGAATAAATCATATGTTCGGGCGTGAACAGAGTAGCTACTACAAAGAATTTTGGGCATTGAAAGGTGTCACCTTTGAGGTTAACAAAGGGGAAACCGTTGGTTTGATTGGTAAAAATGGCAGCGGAAAGTCGACATTACTACAAATCATTTGCGGTACCTTGACGCCGACTAGCGGTGCAATAAGTACGAAAGGGCGTATTGCCGCTCTATTGGAACTCGGTTCTGGCTTTAACCCGGAGTTTACCGGGCTAGAGAATATTTTCCTCAATGCGGCGATCTTGGGCCTTAGCAAAGAAGAAACCGAGCGTAAGTTAGATGCAATCGCTGCCTTTGCGGATATCGGTGAGTTTATCCATCAGCCAGTAAAAACCTATTCCAGCGGAATGGTAGTGCGATTAGCCTTCGCTGTTCAGGCTCAGGTGGATCCAGATATCTTGATTGTCGATGAGGCATTGGCTGTGGGGGATGCCAAGTTTCAGGCAAAATGTTTTGATCGTCTACGCCAGTTAAAAGATAACGGAACCAGCATTCTTTTGGTGACGCATTCTGGTGAACAAATCGTCACTCACTGCGATCGCGCTGTGTTATTGAACTCCGGTGAAAAACTGTATCAGGGAACGCCGAAGATTGCAGTCAATAAATACATGGATATTCTTTTTGGCAAGAGTCAGCCAACTGCTCAGAATGGAGTAATAACTTCCTCTGCTGGAAGCTCGGTTGAAACTCACGCGGTTACGAGTGAAACGCTTAATTTAGAATGCGACAAGTTCAGCGATAAAAGCAATTATAATAAGAATGAGTATCGTTGGGGAGACGGCGCAGCGACTTGGCTTGATTACCAGGTTTGTGTTGGAGAACGATTGAATCCAACGACAATTTACTCCGCTGAAAAAGTAAAGATTAGATGCTCGATGCGTTTTGAACGGGATGTTCATAATCCTATTATTGGTTTTGCCATTAAGACGAAAGAAGGTCAAACTGTTTATAATACTAACTCCCATCTTTTGAATAATGAGAACACCTTAAAACATGGGGCTGCGGGGAGCTCTTCCGTCGTTGAATTCGAATTTTCAAATAAGTTAGGTGCAGGGGATTATTTTATTTCTCTCGGCATTGCTTCAATGATGAGTAACGAGGTCATTCCGCATGATCGAAGATATGATGTCATTCACTTTTTGGTGCCCACCGTTGATTCTTTTTCGGGTATCGCAGATTTAGAGTTGAATTTTGACATTAACCCACCTTCCGGTAGATAACTATGCTTTTAGATAAAAATATTTATGCTTTTCGTGAAAACACGGGCATTTGGGCAAAGCCAGATTATGCGGGTATCCCCTATAGTGATGGGGATACGCAGGAAAATTTGTTATTGAGCATTATTCAAAATACTCAAGATCGAAGTGTATCTTCCGCTGAGCTCAAAGCTCAATGCACAGATTGGGTAACGACCTACCATTTTTCTAGCTTGCGTTCAAATTTGTTACGGCCACTAAAATCTATCCTGCAGCCTGGTACTAAGATTTTGGAAGTCGGTGCAGGGTGCGGAGCCATCACGCGGTTTTTAGGCGAAATGGGATGCGAGGTAGTCGCATTAGAGGGAAGCTTGCGACGCGCCGCGATCGCCAGAACCAGGACTGAAGGCCTGGACAATGTTACCGTAGTCAGCGAAAGATTTGATGATTTCGAGAGTGATGTGCTCTTTGATGTGATCACTTTGATTGGCGTGCTCGAATATTCTAACCTATTCAGTCAAGGTGAAGATAGTGCAGTGAGCATGCTTGAAAAAATTAAAAAGCGCCTTAAACCAGGCGGAAAGTTGATCATTGCAATTGAGAATCAGCTTGGCTTGAAATATTTCTCCGGCGCGCGAGAAGATCACCTGGGTCAGGCGATGTATGGTATCGAAGGGCGCTATACGAAAGAACAGGCAGAAACTTTTGGGCACCACATCCTGAAGCAGAAGCTCGTAAGCATTGGTTTGCAGGCGATAGAAACGTTGCTGCCGTTCCCTGATTATAAACTGCCTGTTTCCGTTGTGACGTCTAACGGTGCTAGTGATCCCAATTTCGATGCATCCGTTTTTGCTGCGCAATCTGTACGTGCTGATATGCAATTGCCGGAGAAGTTAAACTTTGTGCTCGAGCTGGCTTGGCCAATTGTTTTCAAAAACAATTTAGCTTGCGAACTCAGCAACTCTTTCTTGCTGGTGGCAAGTGATGAGTCGAGTGAACTTATCGATAAGGACTTGCTTGCTATTCATTATGGCAGCGAACGCTACTCGCCGTTTTATAAAGAAACAGTATTCAGCAAAGATGAGAATGAGGAAATTAAGGTTAAACGCCATTTGCTGAGCCCCGGAGTGGCGATTGAAAATGATTTTGTTGATTTTAAATTAGATGGGTTTGAAAAATATATTAAAGGCGTTCCTCTACCCATAGAGTTCATCAAGATTGTGACGACGCCTGGGTGGGATATTGAGCAAGTTGCCGGCTATTTTCGCTATTACATCGAATGTCTGGAAGTGTGTTTAAAAGGCGAAGGAATACATTTTGAAGAGTTTAGCCAGCACACTGTTCTACCGTCGACTTATTTGGATGCGATTCCTTCAAATATATTGATAGATGCCGAGAGGCAGCCACGCTACTTTGAACGAGAGTGGTTGGCGAAAAAAGGGATTACGCTGGGTAATCTGACATTCAGAGCGGCGTTATCATTGCTCGGAAAAATATCCTCTTTCTCGCCGCCGGGCAATGGACGTTCATTAACTCGTGGAGAGTTTATTAAGCAACTCTTCGAGGCTTTGTCATTCTCTGCCGATAGTTCACTCTTTGAGCAATATCTGGTTCTTGAAACAGAGTTGCAGGTTTTCTCATCGGGATCGGATAAACATAAGCTTGATACCTGGTATCCTGAGCATGTGTTGCCTGGCTTACATGCATTGGAGCAAGCTGAAAGCCAGGAGGCTGAGCGCGTTGAAACCGAATCTGCATTGGAAGAACAGCGCCGAGCCTACGGCGACTTGTTGAAAGCCAAAGATTATGCCGAGAAATTGGCATTTGAACGTATGCACGAGATAGAAACGTTAAAACTAGAATTAAATAATATTAAGCCTGGCATCTTTTGGCGGATCTCAAGACTATTCAGAGGCAAGAGGAATTGATATGAGCAGTGAGACGCTTCATTGGTCAATTGACTCGATGGTCAAAAGAGGGACAACGGTCTTCAGTTATGGCTGGATATTTAGCAAAACCAAAAGTATTAAGCGGCTCGCATTACTCCAGGTTGATGAAAGTGGTATATTATCTAGCATTAACATTGACTATGGTAAAAGCCGAGAGGATGTAGGTTCCTATTTTTCTGAATTCGAGCAAGCTGCTCATTCGGGGTATATTGTTTATGGCTCATTCAGTACATCCGTGGCACAGCATCGCTTAAAACTGCTTTGCACCTACGAGGACGGTACGACGGATAGCATTGATGTGCCAGAAAGCCATTATATCCACGCCGGCAATGATAATAACGAAGCGGCTATAAATAAAAAAATTGTTTTAAAGCAAATGTATGTGCTCGTCAAACGTGCTTTGATGTTACTTAAAGGTGGGAATATCTCCCTGCTTTATAATAAAATAAAACGATATAAGCGCCATGACGCCACTACAGGGTTAAATGTCGCGAGCGATATTTCTAAAATTTTAAATCCTAAAGAACGAGAGAAGGTTATCTTTTTCCTGGATCATGATCTGGGCGGGGGCGCTAATCATTATAGAAACAGGCTGATACAAGATAAGATCGGAGATGGGTTCTCTGCACTGGTTCTTGCATTCAATATAAGAACACTGTCTTATAAATTGATTGTCAAAAGTGAGCGCACCGAGGGGCATTATAAAATTCCGGATGAAGGGTTTGTTTTTGAACTTTTGAATTATGTGAAAATTCAGGAGATCGTCTATAATACCGGGGTTTCATTTGTAAACCCTGAAACCATCCCGAGTTTTTTGCTCGATCTGAAGCTTAAAACCAATGCTACATTGACGACATTGGCTCACGATCTTTTCCCTATTTGTCCTTCGCATTTTCTGATCGATGACAAAGGAAAATATTGTGATGTTCCTGATCCTCAAGTTTGCCATTCATGCTTAAAAAATAACACGTACGGATTTACAACATTATTTGAATCCGGAGATATTAATGAGTGGCGCGATCAGTGGGGCGGATTGATTATCGCTTCAGATAAATTTATTACTTTTTCTCAAAATACGTTGGATATTTATCGGCGTGTTTACCATCAAATACAACCAGAAAAAACGGTGGTCGCTCCACACGTTGTGAGCTATATGCCTAGAAAGGCTGAAGTTCAGCAAAAAGAGAGATTACGCATTGGTGTCGTAGGGCAAATTGGGTATCACAAAGGGGCTGAGTTTGTTAAAGAGTTAGCCCTCGAAATCAAGAAAACGGGTTGTCCGGTGGATATTGTCATTATCGGCGCTATTGAAGCCTCGTGTCCATCAGATATCGTCACTCAGACAGGTCCTTATAAGCAGAGTGAGTTGCCAGATTTGCTCGAAGATAAAGGGGTGAATGTTATTTTATTCCCTTCGATCTGGCCCGAGACGTTTTCCTACGTCGTACAGGAAATGGTTGAGCTTGGTTATCCCGTCGCTTGCTTTAATCTGGGAGCGCCTGCTGAACGACTTAAGAATTATCCAAACGGTTTGATTTTGTCCTCAATGTCTGCTGGCAACGTCTTGCAAGAGTTGATAAAATTCCACCGAAAAATTTATACAATCCAATGAGGCAGGTATGTCTGAGATTCATGTTTTTACTAGCGCAGCGTTTAACTATATTCCGAAAGTGAGAATGCTGTTTCAGTCTATTCGTAAATATCACCCTGAATGGACAATTCACCTCGCCTTGGCCGATGAGAAACGGCCTGAAATTGATCTTAGCAATGAACCGTTTGACGAAGTCGTCTCAGTTTCTGAATTAGACATCCCGGATTGGAAAGGTTGGGCATACTGCCACACCATCGTGGAATTGGCGACGGCGATTAAACCTTTTATGCTGGCACGGTTGCTGCAACTGCCTGGCTGTAAAAAGGTTATCTATCTTGATCCCGATACGGTGGTCTTTTCTCGCCTCGATGACATTCTGGAGGCATTGGACTCTGCGAATGTCGTGCTGACACCACACCAGACAAAACCTGAAACGTCTCTATCCGCTGTGATGGATAACGAGATCTGCAGTCTGAAGCATGGCGTGTATAATCTGGGTTTCTGCGCGGTAGCGGCAACCGATGTCGGCCTCTCTTTTGCAAAATGGTGGGGAGAGCGCATTTATCATTTCTGCCGTGCAGACATTCCAAACGGCCTGTTTACCGACCAACGTTGGATCGATCTGGTCCCTGCCTTCTTCAACGACGTGGCGATCATGCGTTCCAGCCGCCACAACGTGGCCACCTGGAATTTAACAACTCGCGATTTTACCGTTGACGAGAAAGGAAATTACTTTGTTGATGGTGAACCGTTAGGCTTCTACCACTTCACAGGCTTCGACAGCGGCGCTCATCGAATCATGGCTTCTAAAAATGCCGGGGATAATTCTGATGTGCACAAACTGATTGATTGGTATGACGATCAGACGAAGAATCTTGCGCAGGATCCTTTAGCCAAAGTGGTGTGGGCTTACGGCCTGCATTCCGATGGCTCTGCCATTTCAAAGGCGCAGCGCCTGGTTTACCGTGAGCGTATTGATTTGCAAAAAGCTTTCCCTACGCCGTTTGATGCGAATACCTATAATCAGTGGTGGCTGCAACAAGGTCCAAAAGAATACCCTGAGTTGTTCGATAATAGCAGTAAAGATGATGCATTGCGTCAGTTCAGCACGGTGCTCACCCCTGGATTCCGCGGTGGTAATGCTGAGTTTGATAAAGATCGTTTTGTTGGCATTATTAAGCGTTCGCTTTCCAATCCCCGTACTGGCGTCACAATGGGTAAGAAAGGTTGGGAAGTATTAAAGAATGAAGGCATCAAAGGTATTAAGCGTCGCTTTCTGAACTAAATTCGTCCTGTTTCTCGCTGTAAGCCCTGTACATAGTTATGTGCGGGGCTTTTTAACGTAGTTCATATCTAAAATCACCGTTGAGGTTTTAGATATGAACTTTTTAGCACGTAGGTTAGCGGTGAACGATGAAAATAATATTTTCAATGTTTAGCCTGGTGTTGAAGCGTACTGCTTTATGATGAAAAATTTGTTGGCAGATTCAACTGTGACATGGATTCATCTTAAAACTCTTCAGGAAGTTTATGTTTCCCCTGACTGTACTTTAAACCTTGGTATGTTAAGTGAAAATAATTGCATCTCTTGTATTGTACCGACATGAATATCAATCTGTTCAGAAGACATTGGCTTCTCTTCTTGCAGAGGAAAGTATTTCTAAACTGGTCATTGTTGACAATGGCAGTTATTGCGATTGGCTTCTAAATTTAAATGAGCCAAAGCTCGAGATTATTCGAACGAAAGATAATGCGGGGTTTGGTGCTGGCCATAATGCTGTTTTTGAAAGGTTTAAAAATCTTGCCGATTATTTTTTAATTTGCAATCCAGATATTGCCTTTGAGAAGGGGGAGGTAGATAAGCTCTACCGATTCAGTCAAGTGGAAGCCTTGGGGTTGGCTATCCCTAAAATCGTCTATCCAGATGGACGGTTACAGCATGGTTGTAAATTGTTACCCTCGCCTTATCAACTTTTTGCTCGTCGATTTGTGTCTCGTTTCTCGCGATCTTTGAATCAGCGGTATGAATTGCATTGTGCAGACTACACTAAGTCTTTCTTTGCACCGTCTCTTTCCGGTTGTTTTATGTTAGTGAGTAATCAGGCTATTCAGGATGTCGGGTATTTTGATACTCGCTTCTTTTTGTATCTTGAAGATGTCGATCTTTCTCGTAGAATTTGCTTGAAACATAAGACACGTTATTTCCCTGAATCCCTGGTGATTCACGAGTCTCAGCGTCGTTCTTATCAAGACAAGCGTTTTCTTGTATACCATATAATTTCCGCAATAAAATATTTTAATAAATGGGGATGGTTTTTCGACCGGGATAAAGAATTCCTTAACCAGAGTTGCCTGAGCCAATTGCCAAAACAAAAATAGCTTAATCAGGGAGTGGGAATAAAATAAGTCAAAATTTAACCATGACTTTCCAAGATCAAGTCGTTAACGATTTTTGAGCTTGTATTTAAATGAATTGTCTTATTAAGGACAAGATAGCGATGCAACCAATACAGCAAAAAGAAAGAACTCAGAACGTGAAGTATCACTTTGATTCAATTGATATCCTTAGAGGCTTTGCCGCGATATCTGTCGTTGTTTACCATGTCATAGAGCATTTTAACTGGAGCTCTTTCCCTACCAATTGGCCGTGGCTGTGGTTCCGCTTTGGTTGGATGGGGGTCGATATGTTTTTCGTTATTTCCGGTTTTGTTATTGCTATGTCAGCCTTCAACCAACTGGATAGAAGTGGAAAAGATAAATTTTTTGTCCCTTTTATGAAGCGTCGTCTCAATAGAATTGTACCGCTTCATTACTTGACGTTGGCTGTTTTTGTCATTTTTGTTTCTCCCTATCTTCTCTTTAATCATTTTTCAATAAACCTGTTCTCTCATTTACTATTTATACATAACCTTAGTTATGATTTGCACGGCGCTATTAATGGAAGTAACTGGTCGCTTGGTGTAGAGATGCAATTTTATATACTTATTGCACTCACCGCACATTGGCTAAAACATGTTAAATGGTGGGTGCTGCTACTCTGCTCGTTGGGTATTTCCTATGCCTGGCGCTTGGCTGCAGTGTATCTCGTCGATTTACAACAACCACTTGGCGTTTTCAAATTATTTGTCAGCGCCACTCAGCTTCCGGGCATGTTAGATGAGTTCGCCGTGGGGATTTTACTTGCCCGTTTGCTCACTTCTGAACTTGGTCAGAAGTTGGTTTCCAGCAGAAAATATTCTACAATTTCCTTAATGATTTTGGCCGTTGCACTTACCACAGGCGTAATGTGTATATACCTGAAGTATTCATCTTTCTGGAATTATCCTGCGATGGTTATCTTCTTCCGGACCCTGCTGGCGGCGGCATTTGGCATGATCGTGTTGACCCTCTGTTCGCTTAAAATTACACCATTCCTGAAAAGAGTATTGTACCCACTTTACTATTGCGGAACGATTTCTTACGGCATCTATCTATGGCATTTACCGATCTTGCTTTCTATCAAGAAATTAGATTGGTTAACTCATGGTCAATCACTCGCACTGGTATTGGCGCTAACGTTGGTAATGGCATCATTATCGTGGCACTTCTTTGAAAAACATTTTATCAAGAAGTAACTTTTTCCGTCATTGCCCCGTTTTCACTGGCGATAGCGCATATAACCATCTTACGAGAAGACAATTATGTGACCTATCGCACCAATCACTACCCACCCGGTTCAATCCTGAGTTAACATGTGTGCCACATCACAAAACCTGCTGGCTGACGTTGCCGGCAGGGTCATCCTCAGACAGGAGTTCCTAAATGTCCAAGCAACAAATCGGCGTTGTCGGCATGGCGGTAATGGGCCGCAACCTCGCGCTGAACATCGAGAGCCGGGGTTACACCGTTTCCATTTTCAACCGTTCTGGCGACAAGACTGACGAAGTGATCGCTGAGAACCCGGGCAAAAACCTGGCGCCGTATTACACCGTTGAAGAGTTTGTTGAATCGCTGGAAAAACCGCGCCGCATCCTGCTGATGGTGAAAGCGGGCGAAGCAACGGATAAAACCATTGCCTCGCTGACTCCGCACCTGGACAAGGGCGATATCCTGATCGACGGCGGCAACACCTACTATCAGGACACCATCCGTCGTAACCGCGAACTGTCCGACCAGGGCTTCAACTTCATCGGCACCGGCGTTTCCGGCGGTGAAGAGGGCGCGCTGAAAGGGCCTTCCATCATGCCTGGCGGCCAGAAAGAAGCTTACGAGCTGGTGGCGCCAATCCTGGAGAAAATCGCTGCGGTTGCGGAAGGCGAGCCTTGCGTGACCTACATCGGCGCAGACGGTGCCGGCCACTATGTGAAAATGGTGCACAACGGTATCGAATACGGCGACATGCAGCTGATTGCCGAAGCCTATTCTCTGCTGAAGCAGGCGCTGAACCTGAGCAACGAGCAGCTGGCCGAAACCTTCGCCGAGTGGAACAAGGGTGAGCTGAACAGCTACCTGATCGACATCACCAAAGACATCTTCACCAAGAAAGACGAAGAGGGTAAATACCTGGTCGATGTGATCCTGGACGAAGCCGCCAATAAAGGCACCGGCAAGTGGACCAGCCAGAGCTCGCTGGATCTGGGCGAACCGCTGTCTCTGATCACCGAATCGGTGTTCGCACGCTACCTGTCCTCGCTGAAAGACCAGCGCGTTGCTGCCTCTAAAGTGCTGACAGGCCCGAAAGTGGCGCCGTTCACCGGCGACAAAGCCGAATTCATCGAGAAAGTGCGTCGCGCGCTGTATCTGGGCAAGATCGTGTCCTACGCGCAGGGCTTCTCTCAGCTGAAAGCCGCGTCTAAAGAAAACAACTGGGATCTGCACTACGGCGAAATCGCTAAGATCTTCCGCGCCGGCTGCATCATCCGCGCCCAGTTCCTGCAGAAGATCACTGACGCGTATGCGGCGGACGCCGATATCGCCAACCTGTTGCTGGCGCCATACTTCAAGCAAATCGCCGACGAATACCAGCAGGCGCTGCGTGACGTGGTGGCTTATGCCGTGCAGAACGGTATCCCTACGCCAACCTTCTCCGCCGCGATCGCCTACTACGACAGCTACCGCTCCGCGGTGCTGCCGGCGAACCTGATCCAGGCGCAGCGCGACTACTTCGGCGCGCACACCTACAAACGCATCGACAAGGAAGGCGTGTTCCATACCGAATGGATGGAATAACCCCGCCCGTTGAGCGATAAAAAAAGCCGCCGAGGTTAACGCCCGGCGGCTTTTTTATTGCGCGCGATTTAACGTTACGCTTTTTTCTGATGCCGCTCGCGCAGCCGGCCGATCACCGCGCTCAGATCCAGATCCTGGTCCTGCAGCAGCACCAGCAGGTGATAGATCAGGTCCGAAGCTTCGTTGGTCAGCTCTTCGCGATCGTTGACCGTGGCGGCCAGCGCGGTTTCCACGCCTTCCTCCCCGACCTTCTGCGCGATGCGCTTGGTGCCGCTGGCATACAGGCTGGCGGTGTACGAGCTATCCGGGCTGGCGTGCTTGCGCTCCGCCAACAGCTGCTCCAGCTGATAGAGGAACGCCCAGTCGCTGGCGGCCGGGTGGAAGCAGCTGCTGTTGCCGAGGTGGCAGGTCGGGCCGATCGGGTTGGCCAATACCAGCAGCGTGTCGTTATCGCAGTCCGGCGTGATGCTGACCACCTTGAGGAAATGGCTGGAGCTTTCCCCCTTGGTCCACAGACGCTGCTTGGTGCGTGAGAAGAAGGTGACGTTGCCGCTCTGCTCGGTAGCCGCCAACGCTTCCTGCGTCATGTAACCCAGCATCAGCACGTCGCCGGAAACGGCGTGCTGCACGATGGCCGGCATCAGGCCGTCGGTTTTTTCCCAGTCCAGCTGGTTTCTCTGTTGTTCTGTCAGCACACGCGAATCTCCACGCCTTGTTCAACCAGGAACCTTTTCAGTTCGCCGATATTGATGATTTGTTTGTGGAACACCGACGCCGCCAGCGCGCCGTCGACGTCCGCATCGCGGAACGCTTCCAGGAAGTGCTCCATGGTGCCCGCGCCGCCGGAGGCGATCAGCGGTACCTTGCAGGCCTCGCGCACCAGGCGCAGCTGCTGCAGATCGTAACCGTTGCGCACGCCGTCCTGGTTCATCATGTTCAGCACGATCTCACCGGCGCCGCGGCGCTGCACTTCCTGTATCCAGTCGAGGGTTTCCCACTGGGTGATGCGGGTGCGGCTCTCATCGCCGGTATATTGGTTGACGTGATACTTGCCGGTTTCACTGTCGAACCAGGTGTCGATGCCTACCACGATGCACTGCACGCCGAAGCGTTCCGCCAGGCGGCTAATCAGCTCAGGATCGGCCAGCGCCGGCGAGTTGATCGAAATCTTGTCGGCGCCGAAAGACAGGATCTGGCTGGCGTCCTCGGCGCTTTTAATGCCGCCGGCGACGCAGAACGGGATATCAATCACCTCCGCCACGCGCGATACCCAGCTTTTGTCCACCACCCGGCCGTCGCTCGAGGCGGTGATATCGTAAAACACCAGCTCGTCCGCACCTTCTTGCGCATAGCGCTGCGCCAGCGGCACAATGTCGCCGATGATTTCGTGGTTGCGGAACTGCACGCCTTTCACCACTTGCCCGTCTTTAACATCCAGGCACGGGATTATCCGTTTTGCCAGCATGCGATCGCCTCCTCAACGCTAAATTTACCTTCCAGCAGGGCGCGCCCCACGATCACGCCGGCAACGCCGCTGCCGCGCAGCTGGGCGATGTCGTCCAGATTGCCGATGCCGCCCGAGGCCTGGAAGGCCACCTGCGGATAACGGCGGCCGATCTCCTGATACAGCGCCACGTTGGACCCAGCCAGCGTACCGTCGCGCGAAATGTCGGTGCATAGCACGTGCTTGAGCCCGTAGGGCAGGAACTGCTCCACCACCTGTTCCAGCGTGGCGTCGGAATCCTCCTGCCAGCCGCTAATGGCTACGCGTTTCACGCCCTGCGCGTCGATGCGCACGTCCAGCGCCAGCACCAGCGCGTCGGCGCCGTAGCGCTCGAACCAGCTCTGCACCAACTGCGGCTGTTTCACCGCGGTGGAGCCGATCACCACGCGCGTGGCGCCGGCCTCCAGCAGGGCACTGACGTCCTGCTCGTTGCGGATGCCGCCGCCGACCTGCACCGGCACGTCAACCCCCGCCAGCAGCTTGCGCAGCAGCGGGATCTGGCGCGCCGCCGGATCCTTGGCGCCGGTCAAATCGACCAGGTGCAGCACCTGGGCGCCCTGTTGTTGATAGTCCTGCAGGCGCAGCAGCGGATCGTTGCCGTAGTCGCGCTGTTGGCCGTAATCGCCCTGATGCAAACGCACCACGTTGCCGTCGATCAAATCCAAAGCCGGAATAATCATGCTGCCTACATCTCCAGAAAGTTTTTCAACAGTTGCGCGCCGGCCGCTCCAGATCGTTCTGGATGAAACTGCACGCCGAAGAAGTTGTCTTTTTGCACGGCGGCGGTGAAGGGCTCGCCGTAGTTCGCCTGGGCGATGGTGCTGGGGCATATCGGCATCGCATAGCTGTGAACGAAATAGAAGTAGGCGCCGTCATCGATGCCGCGGAACAGATGGTGGCCCGCCTGCGCGGACACCTGGTTCCAGCCCATGTGCGGCAGCGGCAGGCCGAAGTCGGTCATCTGCTTGACCGGCGTATCGATGAGGCCGAGCGTGGTCACGCCGCCGTTCTCTTCGCTGCTGGCCGCCAGCAGCTGCATGCCGAGGCAGATGCCCAGCACCGGCTGCGTGCAGGCCTTGATCAGTTCGATCAGATCGCGCTCGCGCAGTTGATCCATCGCCGCCTGTGCGGTGCCGACGCCCGGCAGGAACAGCTTGTCGGCGCGCAGCACGATCTCCGGATCGCGGCTCACCTCCGGCTGATAGCCCAGGCGCCGCACCGCGTAGGTGACGGAGGCCAGGTTGGCGCAGCCGGTATCCAAAATCACCACGTTCATCACAGCACTCCTTTCGAGCTCGGCAGGGTATTGCCCTCGACGCGGATCGCCTGGCGCAGCGTGCGGCCAAACACTTTGAACAGGCTCTCGACCCGGTGGTGGTCGTTTTTGCCCTTGGTCTTCAGGTGCAGCGTGCAGCCCATGGTGTAAGAGAGCGAACGGAAGAAGTGCTCGACCATTTCGGTGCTGAGATCGCCGACGCGCTGATAGTTGAACTCGGCCTTGTACTCCAGGTGCGGGCGGCCGGAGATATCCAGCGCGCAGCGCGCCAGGCATTCGTCCATCGGCAACACGAAGCCGAAGCGGGCGATGCCGCGCTTGTCGCCGAGCGCCTTGTTCAGCGCTTCACCCAGCGCCAGGCCGGTGTCTTCCACCGTGTGGTGATCGTCGATATACAGATCGCCTTTGACGTCGATCTCCATGCGGAAGCCGCCGTGGGTGGCGATCTGATCCAGCATGTGATCGAAGAAGCCGACGCCGGTTTTGATCTTGCTGCCGCCTTCGCGATCCAGCCACACGTTGACGTCGATCTGCGTCTCTTTGGTCACGCGATTAACCCGCGCGTGGCGATCGCGCAGCGTCAGCTGGCGCACGATCTCTTTCCAGCCCAGCACGCCGCGCTGGTAGCGCAGCCCATGGATGCCCATGTTTTCCGCCAGCTGCACGTCGGTCGGCCGATCGCCGATCACGTAGCTGTGGGCGGCATTCAGCACGCCGGGTTCGAGGTAACCCTTCACCAGCGCGGTTTTCGGCTTGCGGCAGTCGCAGTTGTCCGCCGGCAGGTGCGGGCAGATCAGCACATCGGCGAACTGAATGCCCTGCGAGCTGAGGATCTGCATCATCAGGTTGTGCGGCGGATCGAAGGTTTCCTGCGGGAAACTGGCGGTGCCGAGCCCATCCTGATTGGTGATCATCACCAGCTGATACCCCGCCTGTTGCAGCGCCAGCAGGGAAGGGATCACGTCCGGCTCGAGCGCCAGCTTGTCCAGGCGGTCAACCTGGAAATCTTCCGGTGGCTCGGCGATCAGCGTGCCGTCACGATCGATAAAGAGGATTTTTTGGCTCACATTGGCTCCTGGCGAGTCTGGTTGGCACCGGGCAGGGCGGACAAGGCGTCCACCACGCGTTGACATTCGTCGCGGGTGCCTATGGTGATGCGCAGGCAGCCGGACAACCCGGGCTGTTTGTTTTGGTCTCGTAAGATAATGCCCTGATCCCACAAGCTTTTAAACACATTACTTGAGGCGGTGAAGCGGGCCAGCAGGTAATTGCTGTCGCTGGCGAAAACCTGCTCGACGCAGGCGCATTTTTCCAACTGTTGCTGCAGCCAGCTGCGGGTGGCGGCAATGTCGGTGACGCGCTGGCGCATGGTGCGGATACCTTCTTCGCTCAGCGCCTGCGCGGCGATATCCGCCACCGGCGTCGAAAGCGGGTAAGGCGCGATCACTTTCAGCAGCAGGGCGATCAGATCTTCGTTCGCGAGCGTAAAGCCGCAGCGCAGGCCGGCCAGCGCAAAGGCCTTCGACAGCGTGCGCAGGATAGCCAGGTGCGGATAGTCGCTCAGCCACCCGGCCACCGAGGCCTGCGGGCAAAACTCGATATAGGCTTCGTCCACCGCGACGATCGCCTTGCCTTTGGCCAGCTCCAGCAGGTTGCGCAGAGAGTCCGGATCGATCAGGTTGCCGGTCGGGTTGTTCGGGCTGCAGACGTAGATCAGCTTCACGTTGTCCATGCTGTCTGCGATGGCCGGCAGATCCAGCTGCCAGTCTTCTTTGGCGGCTACGGTGCGGCGCTCCACGCCGAAGGTTTCGGCGCTGACGGCGTACATGCCGTAGGTCGGCGGGCAGAACAAGATGGCGTCTTTACCCGGCTCGCAGAAGGCGCGGATCAGCAGCTCGATGCCTTCATCGGCGCCGCGGCTGACCAGCACCTGCTCTTTCTTCACCCCGGCGTAGGCGGCGTAGCGTTCGATCACCAACGCCGGCTGGCACTCCGGATAGCGGTTGAAGGTTTGCGCGGTCAGCTGGAACTCGGGCGCGATCGGGTATTCGTTGGCATTGAGCCACACGTCGCCCTTACCGCCGAGGCGACGCGCCGATTGATAAGGGGTCAGCTCGCGAACGTTGGCGCGTGCCAGTTTTTCGATGCTCATGCTTGCTCCTTCAGGGCGGCGACGCGCAGGGTCACGGCGTTCTTGTGGGCGATCAGCTGCTCGGCGGCAGCCAGCGTCTCGATGGTGGCGGCCAGGTTGCTGAAGCCCTGCGGCGTCAGCTCCTGCACCGTCATGCGTTTTTGAAAATCGGCCAGCCCCAGGCTGGAGCAGGTGGCGGTGTAGCCGTAGGTCGGCAGCACGTGGTTGGTGCCGGAGGCGTAATCGCCGGCGGACTCCGGCGACCAGTCGCCGAGGAACACCGAGCCGGCGCTGGTGATGCCGTCTACCAGCTCGCGCGCATTGCGGGTCTGAATGATCAGGTGCTCCGGGCCGTAGCGGTTGCTGATGGCCACGCACTCAGGCAGATCGCGCGCTACGATCAGGCGGCTGCTCGCCAGCGCCTGGCGGGCGGTCTCGGCGCGCGGCAGCTCGGCCAGCTGGCTTTCCACCGCTTCGGCCACTGCCTGCGCCATTGCCGCGTCCGGCGTCAGCAGAATCACCTGCGAATCCGGGCCGTGTTCGGCCTGCGACAGCAGATCGGAAGCGACGAACGCCGGGGTGGCGCCGGCGTCGGCGATCACCAGCACCTCCGAAGGCCCGGCCGGCATGTCGATGGCCGCGCCGTCGAGACGCTGGCTGACCTGTCGCTTGGCTTCGGTCACGAAGGCGTTGCCCGGCCCGAAGATTTTCGCCACGCGCGGCACGCTTTCGGTGCCGAACGCCAGGGCGGCGATCGCCTGCGCGCCCCCGACCTGAAACACTTCCTGCACGCCGCACAGCTGCGCCGCATACAGGATCTCATCGGCGATCGGCGGCGGCGAGCACAGCACCACCCGGCGGCAACCGGCGATGCGCGCCGGCGTCGCCAGCATCAGCACGGTGGAGAACAGCGGCGCCGATCCACCGGGAATATACAGGCCCACCGAGTCGATTGGGCGGGTCACCTGCTGGCAGCGCACGCCCGGCTGCGTTTCGACGTCCACCGGCGGCAGTCGCTGCGCGTTGTGGAAGGTGTCCACGTTGGCGACGGCCACCGCCATCGCCTGTTTGATGTCATCGCCCAGTCGGGCGCAGGCGGCGGCGATCTGCTCGGCGTTGACGCGCAGCGCGGCGACGTCCGCCTTGTCGAAACGGGCGCTGTAGTCGCGCAGCGCCCGATCGCCGTTGGCCTTCACGTTGTCGAGGATCTCGCTCACCGCGCGGGTGATGCTATCGGAAGCGGCGATTGCCGGGCGCATCAGCAGCTCGGCCTGGCGTTCGGCGCTGCACGTTGCCCAATCGATCGGCGTGTTGAAGGTCGACATGGCGTTACTCCATCATCTTTTCAATCGGCAGCACCAGAATCGAGCTGGCGCCGAGCGCTTTCAGTTTTTCCATGGTTTCCCAGAACAGGGTTTCGCTGCTCACCATGTGCATCGCCACGCGGTTCTGCGCGCCGGCCAGCGGCAGAATGGTCGGGCGCTCGGCGCCCGGCAGCAGCGCGACGATCTCGTCCAGCTTCTCGCTCGGCGCGTGCAGCATGATGTATTTGGATTCGCGCGCCTGGATCACGCCCTGAATACGGGTCATCAGGCGGTCGATCAGCTGCTGCTTGGCTTCCGGCATTTCACCGTCGCGCTGAATCAGGCAGGCCTTGGAGCGGTAGATCACTTCCACTTCGCGCAGGCCGTTGGCCTCCAGCGTGGCGCCGGTAGAGACCAGATCGCAGATGGCGTCGGCCAGGCCGGCGCGCGGCGCCACTTCCACCGAGCCGTTCAGCAGGCAAGATTTAAAGCGCACGCCCTGCTTGTCGAGGTATTGCTTCAGCAGGTGCGGGTAAGAGGTGGCGATGCGGGCGTCCTGCAGGTTTTGCGGACCGGTATATTCGGCATCGAGCGGGGTGGCCAGCGACAGGCGGCAGCCGCCGAAATCGAGGCGGCGCAGGGTGAAGTAGCGCGGGTCTTCGCCCTGAGCGCGGCGGCTGAGCAGCTCTTCTTCCAGCACGTTTTCGCCGATGATGCCCAGATCGACCACGCCGTCCATCACCAGGCCCGGAATGTCGTCGTCGCGCACGCGCAGGATATCGATCGGCATGTTTTCCGCGAAGGCGATCAGGCGCTGTTGCTGCAGGTTGATCTTGATGCCGCAGCGCGCCAGCAGCTCCTGGGATTCATCGCTCAGGCGGCCCGACTTCTGCATTGCGATCCGTAAACGTGTCTTGTCCAGCATGGTAACCTCTGTTTAATCTGTAATTTTATGAATTTATTGTAAAAACTATTCTTTTCTGTCTGTCCGGAGCCAAAAAAAAACCCTCGGAAGAAATCTTCCGAGGGCTCTCTCTTGCGTTCTGCGCGCCACTGGAAGATTAACAAACCGTCTTCCAGCACTCATCGCCTGAAAGACTAGTCAGGGTGATGGTGATGATGGTGGTTGAACTGAACGCGTGTCATGGTGTTTTTCTCTAATCAAAAGCCGGTAAAAACCGTATGCCAATTAAGCTAAACTATCCGCTGTCCACCGCGCAACCCTTTTTTAACGTCATAAATTTAATTTATTGAAACAGGTTAGGTTATTAGCCACAGACGGCTTTACCTAACCTTAAGCCGGGCAGATTGTATCGTCGTGCACAGTGGCGTAGCCTTAGGGGTAGGGCGCTGCGATCTTCAGGAGAGGAAGAGGATGAAAAAGGTAGCCATTATTGGTTTGGGTTGGCTGGGCATGCCGTTGGCGCTGTCGCTGATGGGGCGCGGGTATGATGTGGTCGGCAGCAAAACCACGCCGGACGGCGTCGAGGCCGCGCGCATGAGCGGCATCGAATGCTATCAACTGGAGCTGACGCCGGAGCTGGTGTGCGATCCGGACGATCTGGAATCGCTGCTGCGCGTGGATGCGCTGGTGGTGACGCTGCCCGCTCGCCGCACCGTCGAAGGCAGCGAGAACTATTTCAATGCGGTGCGTATGCTGGTGGACAGCGCGATGGCCTTCGGCGTGCCGCGGGTGATCTTTACCAGTTCCACCTCGGTGTACGGCGAAACCGCCGGCACGCTGCGCGAAGAGTCGCCGCTGCGGCCGGTCTCGCCGTCGGGCCGGGTGCTGGCCGAGCTGGAGCGCTGGCTGCATGAATTGCCGAACACCTCGGTGGACATTCTGCGGCTGGCGGGGCTGGTGGGCGCCGATCGTCACCCCGGTCGCTTCCTGGCGGGCAAGCTCGATGTGAAGGGCGGTTCGCAGGGGGTGAATCTGGTGCACCAGGACGACGTCATCGCCGCCATCCAGCTGTTGCTGAAGCTGCCGAAGGGCGGTCACGTGTACAACCTGTGCGCGCCGCGTCATCCGGCCAAACGCGAATTTTATCCGGCGCTGGCCGAGCAGCTGCACCTGGAGCCGCCGCAGTTCGCCGACGAAGCGGAGCAGGATGAGCGGCTGGTGGACGGCAACCGCATCTGCAACGAGCTGGGTTTTGAGTACCAGTATCCCGATCCGGCGCGCATGCCGGTCAGTTAAGGCAGCATACGTCGTTTAAAGCGGGAAAAGGTGGCTCGTCACAAAGTCGACGAACAGCCTGATTTTGACTGACAGGTGGCGGCCCGACGGCCAGAGGACATGAAAAACCATGTTCTCGCGGTCGTATTCATCCAGAACCGTCACCAGGCTGCCCTGTTCCAGCTGTCTGCGCACGGCGATCTCCGGCAAATAAGCGATGCCGAGCCCTTGCTCCGCGAAGCACACCTGCGGATCGAGGGTATTTGTCACCATGCTGGCCGGCCGTTCGGGGATCGTCTCCGTCTTGTCCCCCAGCGGCCAGACATCCAGTTTGCCGGTGCTGGGAAAGCGATAATGCAAACGGGCATGGCTTGTCAGATCCTCGGGCTTGCTCGGCATACCCGCTTGGCTGAAATAGCTTGGCGCGCCAACGAAAACCTTGCGGCAGGTCCCCAACCGGCGGGCAACCAGCCGTGAATCGCTCGGGGTGCCGCTGCGGATAACGGCATCGAAACCTTCCTCAATCACGTCAACCAACCGATCCGAATAATCAATATCCAGCTCGATCTCAGGATAGCGGCGCTTGAAGTCCCCCAGTTTTGGCATGAAAAGCGTGCCCAGCGACGGGAGACTGATGCGCAGCTTACCCTGGGGCGTTCCTCGCGTTTGCAACAGTTCGGCTTCCGCGTCTTTCACCTCGCTCAAAATGCGTCGGCACCTCTCTAGGAACAAGGCGCCTTCCGGCGTCAGGTTGACCGTGCGGGTGGAGCGGTGAAATAACCGCACGCTGAGCCGTTCCTCCAGCCGGGCGATGGTTTTGCTGACCGCCGACGCGGAGATCCCCAGCTGTTGCCCGGCCGCCGTGAAACTGCGGCTTTCACTGACCCGCACGAAAACGTCGAGAGAACCCAAGCTTTCCATAGGCTTCCATTCTATTGATGACCTTTACGTCATGAGTGTTATTCACTTTAGCCTGTTTTTCTTTTATCGGCGAGTGGGCAGCATGATGCAAACGTCATCCGCAATGGGCGGAAACATCTTTGAATGAGGAGTGATTGATGAATCAAACGACGATATCTGCGCCTGCCGCGAGCAGCGAGCGGTTGCCGCTGGGGGGCCTGCTGGCGTTGGCGATGGCCGCTTTTATCACGCTGCTGACCGAGATCATGCCGGCGGGCGTGCTTTCTTCGATTGCGGGCGATTTGAGCGTGTCTGAAAGCCTGGCGGGGCAATTCATCACCGCCTATGCGGTGGGGGCGTTGGTCGCCGCCATTCCGCTCACCGCATTGACGCAGGGCATGCGGCGCCGCCCCTTGCTCTTGAGTGCGATCGGCGGCTTTGCCATCGTCAACCTCGTCACGGCGCTGTCGCATGATTACCACGTCTCATTGGCGACGCGTTTCTTCGCCGGCGTTTTCGGCGGCATCGTTTGGTCCTTGCTGGCCGGTTACGCCGTGCGCATGTCACCGGCCCATCTTGGCGGCCGCGCTATTGCGATCTCCGGCGCCGGCGCCACCCTGGCGCTGGTGCTTGGCGTACCGCTCGGCACGTTGCTTGGCCGAGCCATCGGCTGGCAAGGCGCCTTTGGCCTGATGACGTTGATGGCGGTGATGCTCGTGGTGTGGATCATCGCCATCGTGCCGGATTTCCCCGGCCAGGCTAAGGCGCATCGCCCGTCTCTGAGCGGCGTATTCTTGCAATGCGGGATCCGCGCCGTGCTGTTCGTGGTGTTCACCTTCATCGTTGCCCACAACATTCTGTATATCTACCTGGAGCCTTTCCTCAAACCGTCGGGGTTATCCGAGCGGGTCGATATCGTGCTGTTTATCTTCGGGCTGGGCGCGATTGCCGGATTGGGCGTCGCCGGGATGCTGGTCGATCGACGAGTCCAATCTCTTACGGTAATGAGCATCGTCACCTTTGCCCTCGCCGCCGTGCTGCTGGGGAGTGGGGGACGGATAGCCCCGATGGTTTATCTCGCGGTCGCATTGTGGGGCGTGGCTTTCGGCGGTTTCGCCACCCTCACGCAGACGGCATTGTCACGCCTTTCCGGCCGCGCGGCCGATATGGCGCAGTCCATGTATACGACGGGCTGGAATACCGCCGTGGCCGCCGGTGGCGCGATCGGCGGCATGCTGCTCGACAAGGGCGGAGCGGCCTCTTTTGCCTGGGCCATCATCGGGCTCCTCATCCTGTCTTTAACCGGCACGCTGTTTGCCATGAATCGGGCGCTGGCCTCTCAGCGATGAGGTGATTGGCGTGCGGCGCGCGCCAAATCCTCCAGCAGCGCGTTCAACGCCTCGTCGGGCTGGACAGGGCGGCTGACCAGGCTGAGCGTGGCGCGGTAAGAGAGCGCCGCGCCGCCCAGCTGCCGCAGCAGCCCCTGTTCCACCCAGCGCGCCGCGTAGTGGGTGGGCAGGTAGCCGAGACAGGAACCGCTCAGTACCAGATGGGCGACGCTTTCCATATGGTGGGCCACCGCAGCCAGGTGAGGCGGCGCGATCGGGCACAGCTGCTGCGCCAGCAGGTAGCCGCGCTTGACCCAACGCGCGTTTTCAATCTGCTCGCGCTCCGGTTCTTCCACCGCGAACAGCGGGTGATCCGCGCTGCAGTAGATCGCCTGCGTCTCCTCCAGCCATGACTGATAACGCAACGCCTCCAACTGTTGGCCGAAGTAGCCGATGCCCAGATCGAGCTGCCGGTGCAGCAGCCCCTGCTCAATCTCGTTCGGTGAACAGATGCGGCACTGCAATTGCACGTCCTGATGTCGGCGCTGGAAGTGTTTGATGGCCTGGCTGAACGGGTTGCCCGGCAGCGAAACCAGATTATCCACCAGACCGATCTGCAGATCGCCGGTCAGCAGGCCGTTCAGCGACTGGCTGACCCGGGTGAAGTCGCGGGCGGCGTTGAACAGCGAACGGCAGGCGATCAGCATGCGTTCGCCCTTGGGCGTCAGCCGGAAGCCTGAGCGGCCGCGTTGGCACAGGCGAAAACCCAGCCGGGTTTCCAGCGAGGCCAGGTGGGTGCTGATGGTGGATTGGTTCATCAGCAGCGTTTCCTGCGCGGCGCTGACGCCCTGGGCTTCTGCCACCGCGACGAACACCCGCAGCAGTTTCAGATCGATATCGCTTAGGTTGGTGAGCATTCCCCCTCCGCAGAACGTCGGCCGGTTAACCCATTTTTAACATCGAAGAAATAGGGGCGGCGCTGAAGATATGGCCTTCCTTATGGCATGAATTGGAAATAAAAATCAATACTTCAATAAGTTAGTTGCATCGCGTTTTTCGATGTTTACATGCAAAAGCGGGAATGGTAGCCGGGGTGGCCAACGGGGTAGTCTGCGAATGTTGCTCAAATGTTTCAATTCATCGCAGATAAAGACAAGGAAACGCTATGCTGAACCAACCCCAAAGCGGTAACGACATGCCGCGCTTTGCCGGTATTCCCACCATGATGCGCCTGCCCGCGGCCGACCAGGCGCACGGTCTGGATGCCGCCTTTGTCGGCATTCCGCTGGATATCGGCACCTCCAACCGCAGCGGCACCCGCTATGGCCCGCGCCAGATCCGCCAGGAGTCGGTGATGATCCGCCCTTACAACATGGGCACCGGCTCCGCCCCGTTCGAACGTCTGCAGGTGGCCGATCTGGGGGATGTCGCCATCAACCCTTACAGCCTGGCGGACAGCGTGCAGCGCATCGAGGCGGCTTACCACGAGATCCTGGCGCACGGCTGCATGCCGTTGACGCTCGGCGGCGACCACACGCTGACGCTGCCGGTGCTGCGCGCCGTCGCCCGTCGGCATGGCCCGGTCGGGCTGATTCACGTCGATGCGCATTCCGACACCAACGAGGAGATGTTCGGCGAACAGCTGGCGCACGGCACCACCTTCCGCCGCGCGTTCGAGGAGGGGCTGCTGGCGCCGGAAAAGGTGGTGCAGATTGGCCTGCGCGGCAGCGGCTATGCGGCGGACGACTTCGACTGGTCACGGCGCCAGGGCTTCCGCGTGGTGCCGGCCGAGGCCTGCTGGCACCGGTCGCTGACGCCGCTGATGGCGGAGATCCGCGAACAGATGGGCGATGCGCCGGTTTACCTCAGCTTCGATATCGACGGACTGGATCCGGCCTTCGCACCGGGCACCGGCACGCCGGAAGTCGGCGGGCTGTCGGTCTGGCAGGGGCTGGAGATCGTGCGCGGCTGCCACGGGCTGAACCTGGTGGGCGGCGACGTGGTGGAGGTGTCGCCACCTTACGATCGCTCCGGCAACACGGCGCTGCTGGCCGCCAACCTGCTGTTTGAAATGTTGTGCGTGCTGCCGGCCCGCTGAGGCCGGTGCGCTGACCCTACCGGCGGAGCGGTTGCGTCGGGGCCCCTGATAACAATAACAACGGAGTGGAGGTACCCATGAATCTCGATCTGCTGGTCGTGGTGTTTTACTTTCTGGTGATAGGCGCGGTGGGGTGGATGGGCATTCGCCGCGCCAATTCCAAAGAGGCGTATCTGGTCGCCGGGCGCAATCTGGGGCCGGGGCTGTATTTGGGCACGCTGTCGGCGGTGGTGCTCGGCGGCGCGTCGACCATCGGCAGCGTCAAACTCGGCTACACCTACGGCATCTCCGGCGTCTGGCTGTGCGGTGCGCTCGGGCTGGGCATCGTGGTGCTGAGCCTGGTGCTGGCCAAGCCGCTGCTCAAGTTGAAGCTGTATACCGTCAGCCAGGTGTTGTCGCGGCGCTATCACCCGGCGGCGCGGGTCACCAGCGGCGCGATCATGCTGGCGTATGACCTGATGGTGGCGGTGACCTCGATCATCGCCATCGGCAGCGTGATGCAGGTGATGTTCGGCCTGTCGTTTAGCGCGTCTATCCTGCTCGGCGGCGGGCTGGTGGTGCTGTATTCGACGCTGGGGGGGATGTGGTCGCTGACGCTGACCGACATCATTCAGTTCATCATCATGACCGTCGGCATGATGCTGGTGCTGATGCCGATGAGCATCGTCAAGGCCGGCGGCTGGGAAGCCTTCACCAGCCTGCTGCCCGCCGGTTACTACCAACTGTCGTCGATCGGGCTGGACACCATTCTGGTGTTCTTCCTGATCTACTTCTTCGGCATTCTGATCGGCCAGGACATTTGGCAGCGGGTGTTTACCGCCCGCAGCGCCAACGTGGCGCGCTTCGCCGGGCTGGGGGCGGGCGTCTATTGCGTGCTGTACGGCGTGACCGGCGCGCTGATCGGCATGGGCGGCAAGATCGTACTGCCGTCGCTCAGCAACACCGACGGCGCCTTTGCCGCCATCGCGCAGGCGGTGTTGCCGGTCGGCGTCAGCGGGCTGGTGGCCGCCGCGGCCCTGGCAGCGCTGATGTCCACCGCCAGCGCCTGCCTGCTGGCCTCTTCCACCATCGCGCTGGAGGACGTATTGCCGGCCATCCGGCGCAAACCTTCCGGTGGGTTGGCCGCCGGGCGCTTCACCACGCTTCTCATGGGCGTGGTCATGCTGGGGCTGGCGTTTGTGGTACGCGACGTGCTGGCGGCGCTGACGCTGGCTTACAACCTGTTGGTGGGCGGCATGCTGATCCCGCTGGTGGGGGCGATCTTCTGGCCGCGCGCCACCAGCGCCGGGGCCATCGCCAGCATGCTGACCGGCAGCCTGTGCGTGGTGGGGCTGATGATCTGGCACGGCATCGACGCCAACAGCCCGATCTACGGCGGCCTGCTGGGCGGCGGCGTCGCCTTCGTGTTGGGCAGCCTGTTGAGCCGCCCGGCAGCGCAGCTGCAGCCGCAAACCGAGCGTTGAGACGAGGCTAATGATCGCGACGAGGTGGAACATGAACAATCGCAATGTGGCGTCACGCCCAAAAATTGAAGTGCGCTCGATAGACTATGTGCCCCGTCACGAGCGGCATGGCAAGGTTTGGCATCAGGCGCCGTTTTGGTTTACCGGTAATTTCGTTTTGACGACGATGGTGGTCGGTTTCACCGGCCCTGCGTTGGGGTTGGGCGCGCTTTATTCGATGCTGGCCATTGCCGCCGGCGTAGGGTTCGGCACGTTCTTCATGGCGTGTCATGCCAATCAGGGGCCGCGCATGGGGCTGCCGCAGATGATCCAGTCGCGGGCCCAATTCGGCCTGCGTGGCGCCATCGTTCCCTTTGCCGCCGTGGTGTTTGTTTACATCGGTTTTAACGTGTTCAACGTTATTCTCGCGACCGATGCGATCAACACGGTGTTGCCGGGGCACCGTCTGCCCTGGTATGCGTTGCTGATCGCGGTGGCCGTGCTGTTGGCGATCGTCGGCCACGATATGCTGCATGCGGTGCAGCGCTGGCTGACCTATGTGATGATGGCGGTGTTCGGCGTGCTGACGATCGGCGCCGCGTTGTCGCTGCGGATGGATGCCGCCGTCGGCGCCGGGCATTTCTCGTGGGCGGCCTTTTTGATTCAGCTGTCGGCCGCCGCCGGCTATCAAATCAGCTATGCGGTGTACGTCTCCGACTATTCACGCTATTTGCCGCATGAAACGCCGTCTACCAACGTGATCTTTTGGACTTATCTGGGGGCGGCCGGATCGGCGCTTTGGCTGATGTCGCTGGGCGCATTTCTGGCCTCAGCCCTACCGGCCCCCGATGCGATCGGCAGCGTACAGGCGGTGGGTAATGCCGTTTACCCGGGATTTGGCACGCTGGCCGTGCTGATCGCCGTGCCCTCGCTGGTCGGCATCATGGCGGTCAATTGTTATGGCGCGATGCTGACCAGCCTCAGCGCGATTGACGCGTTCCGTAAAGTGACGCCGACGTTGAGATTACGCATGATCGGCATTGGCGTCGTCGCCCTGACGGTGTTTGCGGTGGCGTTGGCTATCCCGGCGAGCTATCTCGCCAGCTTCAATACCTTCGTGCTGCTGATGCTGTATTTCCTGGTGCCCTGGACGGCGGTGAATCTGATGGACTTTTACGTGGTGCGCGGCGGGCATTACGCGATCGGTGAAATCTTCAACCCGGCGGGGATCTACGGCCGCTGGGGGCGCTCCGGCCTGACGGCCTACGCGATCGGCATGCTGGCGATGGTGCCGTTCATGACGTTGGGCTTTTACACCGGCCCCTTTGCTGTTTTACTGGGCGGTGCGGATATCGCTTTTCTGGTCGGCCTGCTGGTGGCCGGGAGCGTTTATGTCGTGATGTGCCGGAAGCTCGATCTTGAAGCCGAACGGCGGGTGGCGTTGTGCTGCGAGGGTTTATTGGAAGGAGAACGGGAGTGAAGGAAAAAATCAGCGTCGCATGCTGCCAGTTAGCGTTGCGGGTCGGGGAAGCGGAACACAATCGGGCGCTGTCCGCCCAGGCGATCCGCCGGGCGGCGCAGTGCGGCGCCAACGTCATCGTGCTGCCGGAGCTGGTGAACAGCGGCTACGTGCTGCGCGATAAGGCGGAGGCACGGGCGTTGGCCGAGGCCGAAGACGGGCCGAGCCTCAGCCTGTGGGGAGCCCTGGCGCGCGAGTTGGATGTGGCGATCGTCGCCGGTTTCTGCGAGCGCCTGCCCGATGGCGAGGTGGCCAACAGTGCGGCATTGATCGATGCGCAGGGGGTGAGGGCGATTTATCGCAAAGCGCACCTGTGGCACGAAGAGAGCACCATTTTTACCGCCGGCGATCGGCCACCGCCGGTCATCGAGACCCGCTTTGGCCGGTTGGCGGTGATGATCTGTTACGATCTCGAATTCCCTGAGTGGGTGCGGCTGCCGGCGCTGGCCGGCGCTCAGTTGCTGTGCGCGCCGGTCAACTGGCCGCTGGCGCCGCGCCCGCAGGGCGAACGGCCGGCGGAGATGGTGAAGGCGCAGGCCAACGCCGCCGTCAATCGGCTGTTCATCGCGGTGTGCGATCGTTGCGAAACGGAGCGCGGCGTTGCGTGGATCGGCGGATCGGCGATCGTCGACGCCGACGGTTACCCGTTGACGCAGAGCCTGGCGGGCGAAGGCATGGTGCTGGCATCGATGGATATCGGCGCGGCTGATGACAAGCGCATCGGCCGCTACAATCATGTGCATCGCGATCGGCGGCCGATGCTGTATTGAAGCGGCCGAGCGGGCTGCCCCGCAGAGGATTTTTGCCGGCGGCAACAGCCGCCGTTTTGGCGCTTACAGCCAGCCCGATTTCTTCAGCTTCTGATACAGGAAAATGCAGCCGACGGCGGTCACCCCCAGCGTGGCGTGGTAGGCCCACGGGAACTTCAGCTCCGGCATGTCGGCGAAGTTCATGCCGTACAGGCTGAAGACCACCGTCGGAATGGCCAAAATCGCGCCCCAGCCCGCCAGCCGTTTCACCACTTCGTTCTGCTTGACCGTCACCAGCGCCAGGTTGACGTGCATGGCGTTGGTCAGCATTTCACGCATGTCGTCGATATTGCTGACCACCTGATGCGCGTGATCCTGCACGTCGCGCACGTAGGCGCGCAGCTCTTTCGGGATCACCTCTTCGTGCAGGCGGATCAGCTGGTTGCAGATTTCATCCATCGGCAGCGCGGCGTTACGCAGCGCCAGCAGATGGCGGCGCAGGGTATAGACGTTCTCGATCGCCGCCTGATCGAATTCCGACTGGAACATGTTGGCTTCGATGTTCTCGATGGTGCTCTCGAAGCGCGCCACCACGCTGCGGTAGTTGTCCACCACGAAGTCCAGCACCGAATAGAGGGCGAAGCCCGGCCCGCGGCACATCTGCTTGCGGTTCTCTTCCGCCTTGGCGCGGATCGGCGCGTAGCTGGGCGAGGCGCCGTGGCGTACCGTCACCAGAAAGTTTTTGCCGACGAAGAAGTGGGTTTCACCGTATTCGATTTCGTCGTGCTCGCCCCACTGCGCGGTTTTAACCACGATGAACAGCGAATCGCCGTAGGTCTCCAGCTTCGGCCGCTGGTGCGCGCACAGCGCGTCTTCGATCGCCAGATCGTGCAGGCCGAACTCCTCCTGCACCTTGCGCATAAACGCCGGTTCCGGCTGCCGGAGCCCCAGCCAGACGAAGGTGTCCGGCTGTTTGACCACCTCGCTGATATCGTCGATGGTCACTTCGCCCAGCCGTTGGCCGGCTTTGTACGCCACACAGTTCACCACCATGCTTTTGCTGTCCATCCGTCCATCCATTAATCAGTCAGAGTTTTGGTGAGAAAATAACACTCATGTTCCACCGGATAATCTTTCAGCGTCATTTGCAGCTGATAGCCGAGTTTTTCGTAGAACGGCCGCGCCTGGAAGCTGAAGGTATCCAGGCGAGCGTAGCGGCAGCCGCGCGCCTGCGCCTCGCGTTCGGCGGCGCGCATCAACCGGCCGCCGAGGCCGCTGCCGCGTTGGGAGTCCGCCACCCACAGCCACTCGACGCTCAGCCAGTTGCCCCAGGTTTCGGCGGTCAGCCCGCCGATCACCGTGCCGGCCTCGTCGCGCGCATAGACGCTGAGCGGCTTGCGGTGACGGGCGTCGATATGCGGCAGGTTGTAAGCGCGCAGGCCTTGCCTGATCGCATCGAGGGTGTGTTCGTCAATCGCGTCGGTAACGGTAATGTCCATGATTCCTCCTGGGTGATGCGTTAACTTAAGCACACTGCGGCCAAAAGGCAACCTGTTGAAATGTAATGCAAACGACCGAGCCCGCTGAGTGGGCTACACTAAACGGGTCATTTCACCCCCAGGAGGATGCCATGCCCCGATTGACTTTGCTGGCCGGTTTGCTGCTGTGCAGCGGCCTGCTGCACGCCGCGCCGACGGTCAGCCAACTGCAGGACGGTCTGGAACACCCGTGGTCGCTGGCCTTCTTGCCGGCGGAACAAGGCCTGCTTATCACCGAGCGGCCCGGCCGGCTGCGGCTGTGGCAGCAGGGCAAAGGCCTGTCGCCGCCGATCGCCGGCGTGCCGCAGGTTTACGCCGAGGGGCAGGGCGGCCTGCTGGAGGTGTTGCCGGCCCCCGACTTCGCCGCCAGCCGCCGGGTGTACCTCAGCTTCGCCGAGCCGGGCGAGGGCGGCAAAGCCGGCACGGCGGTCGGCTACGGCCGTTTGAGCGAAGACGGCGCGCGGCTGGAAAACTTCAAGGTGATCTTCCGCCAGTTGCCCAAGCTGTCGGTCGGCAATCACTTCGGCGGCAAGCTGGCGTTCGACCGGCAGGGCTACCTGTTTATCGCGCTGGGCGAAAACAACCAGCGGCCGACGGCGCAGGAGACCGACAAGCTGCAGGGCAAGCTGGTGCGGCTGACCGCCGAAGGCGCAGTGCCGCCGGACAACCCCTGGGTCGGCCAGGCCGGCAAACGGCCGGAAGTTTGGTCCTACGGCCACCGCAATCCGCAAGGGCTGGCGCTGAACCCGTGGAGCGGCGCGATCTGGGAGCACGAGCACGGCCCGCGCGGCGGCGATGAGCTCAACCTCCCGCAGCCGGGTAAAAACTACGGCTGGCCGCTGGCCACCTACGGCATCAATTATTCCGGCCAGCCGATCCCGGAGGCCAGGGGGGAACGGGTGCCCGGCACCGAACAGCCACTGCACTATTGGCGGGTTTCGCCCGGCCTCAGCGGCATGGCGTTTTATGACGGGCAGCGCTTCCCCGCCTGGCGGCACTCGCTGTTCATCGGCGCGCTGGCGCAAAAGGAACTGATTCGCCTGACGCTGGAAGGCGACAAGGTGGTGGCGGAAGAGCGGTTGCTGGGCGATCGCGGCGAGCGCATTCGCGAGGTACGCAGCGGGCCGGATGGCTACCTGTATCTGCTGACGGACGAGCAGGACGGCAAGCTGCTGAAAGTCGGGGCGTCGTAACGCCCCGCAGCGATCAGGTGAGTTCGCTCATCACGCCGCGCTGGTAGGCGGGGCGAGTGCGCAGCTGCTGATACCAGCGCTCCATGTTCGGCCGCGAACGGCGGGCGATCGGCATCTCGAACCAGGCGTAGGCGAAGCTGCCGAGCGGAATATCGCCAAAGCCGAACGCGTCGCCGGAGAGGTAAGGCTGATGTGCCAGCGCCTGTTCAATGACGTCGAAGTGTTTTTCCAGCGTGGCGATCGCCGCTTCGATTTTCGCCATGTCGCGCAATTCCGGCGCGGTGCGTATCAGGCCCCAAAAGACGATGGTGAAGGCCGGGACGATAGTCGAGGTAGTCCAGTCCATCCACTTCTCGGCGGCGGCGCGTGCCTGCAGATCTTGCGGATAGAACGTCGCGTCGCCGAATTTCGCCGCCAGGTAGCGCACGATGGTGTTGGACTCCCACAGCACGAAGTCATCGTCCTGCAGCAGCGGCACCAGGCCGTTCGGGTTCAGCGCGCGGTAACTCTCTTCGTTCACCTTGCCGAACGCGCCGCCGGCGTTGATGTGGGTATAGCTCAGTCCCAGTTCGGCGGCGCACCACAGCACCTTCCTGACGTTGTTCGAATTCTCACGACCCCAAATGGTCAGCATGGGATAACTCCGTTAGCGGATTAAAGACCCTTAATACCTACGCCACAACGCGCTTTTTGTCACACCGCAGGGCACTTTTTGCCTGCCGCTCAGCGCTCCCAGCGGCACACTTCCCAGCCGTGTTCCGCCGCCAGCGCGCTCAACTCGCTGTCGGGGTTGATCACCGTAGCGCTGTCGACGAATTGCAGCATCGCCTTATCGTTGAGAGAGTCGCTGTAGCCGTGGCTGTGTTCGAATTTCAGGTGCGGATGCTGCGCCAGCCAGTGTTGCAGGCGGATCACCTTACCCTGTTGGTAGGTCATGGTGCCGTAGGTGTTGCCGGTGAAGCGGCCGTCGCTGATTTCCACGCCGATCGCCAGCGCATCGTCGGCGCCGAGCTGTTCGGCGATCGGCGCCACCAGGTGCTCGCCGGTGGCGGAGATCACCAGGATGCAGTCGCCGCGCTCGCGGTGCCATTGCAGGCGTTCACGGGCGGCGGGGTAGACGCGCGGCAGGATATCGCGGCGAATGTAGCGTTGCACCCAGCCGGCCACGGTTTGCACGCTCAGGCCGGTCAGCGGCGCCAGCGTAGCCTGCATATAGTCCTCCATCGACAGCTTGCCCTGATAATAGAGCTGCATCAGCTGCTGCTCCTGCAGTTCCAGCTCCGCCGGCGCGAAGCCCTGGCCGACCAGCCAGCGGATCCACAGGCTGGCGCTGTCATCGTCAATCAGGGTTTCATCCAGGTCGAATAAGGCTAAATCCATCAGTATTTCTCCGGCAGGCAGGGTATGAGGTCGTTTACAGGATAGCGGATAGCGCCCATCGCCAGCCAGCGGCGTCGGCGAAATTGCGCAGAGCATAAGAAACATTGATGACGGTTTTGCGACAGTTTGTTGAACGTTTGCATAACTTAGAACGCAACAATATTGGCCGCCCCGGCGAGCGCGGTGATAACTATGGAGCAAATGCAGCTACCCGCTGGAGAGAGAATGTTGATTATTCGCCTGTATGGCAGCCCGATCGTGATTGGGGAAGAAGAGGAACCGCATGATGACGCACCTGACGACGCTGAAGACGCTGCCGCTGCTGGATCTTTCGCAGCTTGACGGCGATGCGCGCCGGCGGCGCGCCTTTCTTGACGATTTGCGCGCGGCGGCCCGCGACGTCGGTTTTTTCTATCTGCGCGGGCACGGCGTGGACAGTGCGCTGAATGCGCGGCTGCAGCAGGGCGCGCGGCAATTTTTCGCGCTGCCGGAAGCCGACAAATTGGCGGTGCAGATGGTGCATTCGCCGCACTTTCGTGGTTACAACCGGGCGGCGGCGGAGCTGACGCGTGGCCAGCCTGACTGGCGTGAGCAGTTCGATATCGGTGCCGAACGCCCGGCGCTGACGCTGTCTGACGACACCCCGCGCTGGGCGCGTCTGCAGGGACCAAACCAGTGGCCGGCGGCGCTGCCGACGCTGAAACCGCTGCTGCTGCAGTGGCAACAGGCGATGACCGCCATGTCGCTGCGGCTGCTGCGCGCTTTCGCTTTGGCGCTGTCGCTGCCGGAGCAGGCTTTCGATCGCTTGTACGGCGAGAAGCCCAACGAACACATCAAACTGATTCGCTACCCGGGGCGGGACGCTACCGGCAGCGCACAGGGCGTCGGCGCGCACAAGGACTCCGGCTTTCTCAGCTTCCTGCTGCAGGACGCGCAAAAAGGGCTGCAGGTGGAGGTGAGCGAAGGGCGGTGGATTGATGCCCAGCCGCGTGAGGACACCTTCGTGGTGAACATCGGCGAGCTGCTGGAGCTGGCGACCAACGGCTACCTGCGCGCCACGGTGCACCGGGTGGAAACGCCGCCGGCGGGGCGCGACAGGCTGTCGATCGCCTTCTTCCTCGGCGCGCGATTGGACGCGGTGGTGCCGTTGTATCAACTGCCGCCGTCGCTGGCGGCGCAGGCGCGCGGCCCGGCCAGCGATCCGCTCAATCCGCTGCTGCGCGACGTGGGGTATAACTACCTGAAAGGCCGCATCCGTTCCCACCCCGATGTGGCACAGCGCTTTTATCGGGACGTCATCGGCGTCTGAACATCAGGCACAAAAAAGCCCGGCGCGCCGGCCGGGCTGATGGCGATTGATTCGGGCGATTATTCCGCCAGCGCCTGCTGCAGATCGGCGATCAGATCTTCCACATCTTCAATCCCCACCGACAGGCGCACCAGCTGCGGCGTGATGCCGGTTGCCAGGCGCTGTTCCAGCGGAATGGAGGCGTGCGTCATGCTGAACGGCTGGCTGATCAGGCTTTCCACGCCGCCCAGGCTTTCCGCCAGAGTGAACAGGCGCGAGCGCTGGATGACCCGGCGCGCATAGGCGTCGTCGCCTTTCAGCCGTACCGAAATCATGCCGCCGAAGCGCGTCATCTGGCGTGCCGCCAGCTCATGCTGCGGATGGCTCGGCAGGCCGGGATAGTAGACGTTTTCCACCTGCGGCTGGCTTTCCAGCCACTGGGCGATGCGCAGCGCGCTGTCGCTGTGGCGCTGCATGCGCAGGGCCAGGGTGCGGATGCCGCGCAGCGTCAGGAAGCTGCTGAACGGATCGAGAATGCCGCCGACCGCGTTTTGCAGGAAACCGAGCTGTTCCGCCAGCGCCGGGTTATCCCCCACCGCTGCGACGCCGGCCACCACGTCGGAGTGGCCATTGAGGTATTTGGTGGCGGAGTGCACCACCACGTCAAAGCCCAGATCCAGCGGACGCTGCAGATACGGCGAAGCGAAGGTGTTGTCCGCCACGCTGATAAGACCATGCTTTTTGGCGATCGCGGCGATGGCGCTCAGATCCGCCAGCTTCAGCAAGGGGTTGGTCGGGGTTTCCACCCAGATCATTTTGGTATCCGGCTCGATAGCCTGTTCCAGCCCGGCGAGATCCGCCGGTGACACGTAGGTGACGCGCAGGCCGGCGGTGCGGCTGCGCACCTTTTCCAGCAGGCGATAGGTGCCGCCGTACAGATCGTCTACCGCTACCAGGTGGCTGTCCTTATCGAGCAGCTCCAGCACCGTGGAGCAGGCCGCCAGGCCGGAGGCGAAGGCGTAGCCGCGGCTACCGCCTTCCAGTTCGGCGATGGCACTTTCCAGCGCGGTGCGCGTCGGGTTGGCGCTGCGGGAGTATTCGTAGCCGGTATGCTCGCCCGGCGCCGGTTGGGCGTAGGTGGAGGTGGCGTAAATCGCCGGCATCACGGCGCCGGTGGCGTCCGGGGTGTAACCGGCGTGAACGGTCAACGTATCAAACTTGGCCATAATGGGTCCTTATTAACGTAATTTTTGGCGCCAGGCGTTAAGCACGTCTGTGCGGGTAATCAGGCCGAGGAAGCGCTCGCCGTCGAGCACCACCGCGACGTGGCCATGGTTGAAGGTGGCCTGCAATTCTTCGTAGCCGGCTTCTTTTTGCAGCGTATGGACCCGCTTGGTCATTGCGCTACTGGCCGGCAGGCTGAAGTGGGCGGCGTCGGCCTGGACGGCGTTCAGCAGATCCCACTCATCGATCAGGCCGACCACCCGATCGCCTTCCAGCACCGGCAGCTGCGAGATGTCGTACAGCCGCATGCGGGCGTGCACAATCGCCAACGTGTCGTCCGGCGCGGCAGAAACGGCCGCGCCTTCGTCGTGGCGGTAGGCGATCAGATCGCGCAGATCGCCGTGCTGCGGTTTGCTCAGCAGGCCCTGTTCCAGCATCCAGTGGTCGTTATACATTTTAGACAGGTATTTGTTGCCGCTGTCGCAGACAAAGGTCACTACCCGCTTGGGTTCGGTCTGTGCGCGGCAGTAACGCAGCGCGGCGGCCAGCAGGGTGCCGGTGGACGATCCCGCCAGCACGCCTTCCTTGCGCAGCAGATCGCGCGCGGTGGTGAAGGCTTCGGCGTCGCCGATGCGGTAAGCGTGGCGGACCTGGTCAAAGTCGCTGAGCGGCGGGACGAAGTCTTCACCGATGCCTTCCACCAGCCAACTGCCCGCTTCGCCGATGCGGCCGTTGTCGAGATAGTCCGCCAGTATTGAACCCGCAGGGTCGGCCAGCACGAATTCCGTCTGCGGCGAAACGTCGGCGAAATAGCGGCTCAGCCCGCCCAGCGTGCCGCCGGAGCCGACGCCAACCACGATAGCGTCCACGTCATGCTCCATTTGCCGCCACAGTTCGGGGGCGGTGGTGGTGGTATGGGCCGCCGGGTTGGCCGGGTTGTTGAACTGATCGATATAAAAGGCGCCGGGGATCTCCCCGGCCAGGCGTTTGGCGTAATCCTGATAGTAGGCCGGATGCCCCTTGCCGACGTCCGAGCGGGTCAGCTGCACTTCCACGCCCAGCGCGCGTAGGTGGAAGATCTTCTCGCGGCTCATCTTGTCCGGCACCACCAGCAGCAGCTTATAGCCTTTCAGCGCCGCCACCAGCGCCAGTCCCAGGCCGGTATTGCCGGCGGTGGCTTCGATGATGGTGCCGCCCGGCTGCAGCTTGCCGTCGCGCTCGGCCTGCTCGATCATCGACAGCGCCACGCGGTCTTTGATCGAACCGCCGGGGTTTTGATTCTCCAGTTTGACGAACAGCCGGCACGGGCCGGTATCGAACTGGGTCAGTTCCAGCATCGGGGTATTGCCAATCATCTCGATGACGGAATGGGGGATCGCCATGACTCATCTCCAGGATTATTCGGTATAAAAGTCGTTATATGGATGATAGCGCTGAGGATAAGCGCTTTAAAAAGAACAAATAACGGTTCTATATGCCATTATGGAATATATTAATCTTTTTTAGACGTATAGAAGCGCAGATGTTTAGCGGTGCAGATGCTTGGCCGTGTAGCCGTGGATGGATGCAAAAATGCGCGCCGCGATGTTTTTTTGAACGATAAGCGGGGGCCTGCGTACAGTTATGTAAAAATGCTGAAAATTCACGCTAAACCCTGCAAAAATAAGATAAATCACATAAACTCACAGCAAGGGCATTTTCGGTGCGTTGCGTTACCCGCTATGGGCGCCGCAGGGGGTTGCGGCCGGCACGCGCGCACCGGGCCACTCTCGCTGGTTGGCTTAAAACGTGAACATGTTTGAAAGTTAACGCTATTTCAATGGTTTGAATGGACACTCTGGCGACGTCATGATGAAAAAAAACTTATCCACTTCCCTGAAAAAACTGACCTTCAGCGTAGGCATCCTGTTGCTGGCCGCCCCGGCCGTGCACGCGGCCGAGCCGCCGGCGCCGCCGCAGGTAGACGCCAAGGCCTACATTCTGATGGATTACAACAGCGGCAAGGTGCTGACCGAAGGCAATGCCGACACCCGTCTCGATCCCGCCAGCCTAACCAAGATCATGTCCAGCTACGTGATCGGCCAGGCGATCAAGGCCGGCAAGATCAAGCCGGAAGACCTGGTCACCGTCGGCAAAGACGCCTGGGCTCCCGGTAACCCGGCGCTGCGCGGTTCTTCGCTGATGTTCATCAAGCCGGGCGATCAGGTGCCGGTACTGGAGCTGAATAAGGGCATCGTGATCCAGTCGGGCAACGACGCCAGCATCGCGCTGGCGGACTACGTGGCGGGCAGCCAGGATTCGTTCGTCGGCCTGATGAACAACTACGCCAAATCCCTGGGGCTGCAGAATACCCACTTCCTGACGGTGCACGGTCTGGATGCGGAAGGGCAGTACAGCACGGCGCGCGACATGGCGCTGCTGAGCCAGGCGCTGATCCGCGACGTGCCGGACGAATACGCGCTGCATAAAGAAAAAGAGTTCACCTTTAACAAGATCCGCCAGATTAACCGCAACCGCCTGCTGTGGAGCAGCAACCTGAACGTCGACGGCATCAAAACCGGTTACACCAGCGGCGCCGGCCATAACCTGGTGGCGTCGGCCACCGACGGCCCGATGCGTCTGATCTCGGTGGTGCTGGGCGCGCCGAGCGATCGCGTGCGCTTTAGCGAAAGCGAAAAGCTGCTGACCTGGGGATTCCGCTTCTATGAAACCGCGACGCCGATCAAGGCCGATAAGCCGTTCGTCACCCAGAAAGTGTGGTTCGGCGACGTCAGCGAAGTGCCGCTCGGCGTAGCGAAAGACGCCTCGGTCACCATTCCGAAAGGGCAGATGAAAAACCTGAAGGCCAGCTACAAGCTGACCCAGCCGACGCTGGAAGCACCGCTGGCGAAAAACCAGGTGGTCGGCACCATCGATTTCCAGCTGGACGGCAAGACCATCGAACAGCATCCGCTGGTGGTGATGCAAGAGGTGAAAGAGGGCAACTTCTTCAGCCGCATCTGGGATATGGTGATGATGAAGCTGAGCCAGTGGTTCGGCGGGATCTTCGGCTAAATACCCTGATGTGGGGCGCGCGCCCCGGGCGCAAGATTCTCGACCAAGCCGCAACGGAGACGTTGCGGCTTTTTTTTTCGCGAGTTCCTGGGTCGCGGTGATTAAAAGTAGTCCACCAGCATGGTGGCGCCGCTGGTGAAATCGCCTTCCGCCAGGGTGACGGCGCTGTTTTTCACCGGCACTGCATCAAGCGTCGGCGGATTGGCGTAATCGATGTTCAGCGGCGTATTGATGGCGAAGGCCTTACCGTTGGCCAACAGCTTGATGCCCAATCCATTGACGCTGCTGGTTAACACGCTGCCGTCGAAGGCCGCCGCGCCGCCCATGATCTTCATTTTCAGCTGGCGGCTGTTATCCAGAAACTCGCATTTGATGCTGTAATCGATGCGTTGCATATAGCGATTGCCGTCGATGCGCTTGATGCCGACCTTGCCGAAGTCGATATCGATGGTGCGCCCGTCATTGATCACGCAAGGCGGAGGCGCCACCACGGTGGCGGTGATGTTGACCTTGGTGCCCTGGTCGGCGGCCTGGGTGGTGGCGCTGATCAGGCTCAGCGACCACAGCAGAGCGCAGCGCGTTTTTTTCGTCATGTTCATTCTGGCTCCCGTTTCAAGGTGCGCTGAAGATCAGCGTGGCCGAGCCTGACAGCGGGCCGGTGGCGATGCTGGTGTAAGGCACATTGTTCTTCACCGGCACAAAGGTTACGGTGTCGTTGCCCAGCCCGTTGACGATGCGCGTTCTGAAGGCATTGTTGGGCTTTACCACCGCGCCGTTGTACACCATGGCCACGCCGACGTTAGGGTTGCTGGTTTTGATAAAATCGCTGGAGAAGCCACTGGCGTCGCTGACCATGCGGATCAGAATATCCTGCGTCGCGCTCTGGTCGTCACACTGGTAGCTGAGCGCCTTGTCCTGTTTGATTTGGGCGTCGCTGGCGCTTTGAGTCAGAAAGTCCTGGCGGATCTGGCCAAAGTCGACATTGATTTGCTGGCCGTTGTTGATGGTGCAACTGGTGGTGACGAAGTAGGCGTCGTTGTCGGCGATCAGGCGCCAGCGATAAACGCCGCACTGCGGGCAACCCGGCTGATCGTTGGTCTGAATAAAGTTTATTTGGCCGATGACGTCGCCCTTGTTCACCTTGATGTCCGGCGTTGGGAAACGGTTCAACACGATATAGACCCGGATGGCGACCGACTGGGTCTGTAACCCGGTAAGGCTGAGTACGCTGATACCTGATGGCACCGGAGAGTTGTAATCGCTGCCGTTGATGGTGGTACCGCTGCCGATGGTGCCAAAAATCGCACTGTTCATCGACAGCGCCGGGCTGTCGGTTTTGAGATAGTCATACCAGCTCGCGACGTCGTTTTTACAGGTGACCTGGCTGACGTTGACGATTTCGTTTTTGCCATAAGAAAGCTGTGGCCCGATGCGTACCCGGACGTCAACCGGCGTGGTCGAGCCCCCGGGTGGAATCAGTCCGCCATCGGACGTGCGGCAGGTAAATGCGTTGGCATTGCCAAGCAGCATGAAGAAAGATAATGCCAGGCAGCAACGTAAAAATAGCAGGGCTGTTTTTCTCACGATAATATCCCAATATATATAAATAGTGTGCGGCATTACTCCGCAATGAAATATCGCCAATCAGGCCGGTTGGCCATATTTATTCCGTTAAAGGGGAGTGAGGGCATCTCTGTTGGGGATGCCGTCGTTATCACCGTTCAGCAACGCGGTGGGATACCACCTCAACGAGTTGTTGATAGAGCCGTCCGTCACAATCACTTTTTGCCGGGCGACAAGATCCAACAACAGCCGCCGAGCCCGGTAAACACCGACGTTGACGGCATTGGCCAGTTGCCGCGTCGATAGCCATTGCTGCGGCGGCGGCAGACCGGCGACGGGGCACTTGCGGGGTGACTGCGCAAATAATGTTTGCAGCAGATCGTGCTGCAATTGCCGTATTTCCTTTTGTTTCGGAGATAACGCTTCCATAGCACTTCCTCTGTATTCCGATTGCCGTATTCCTAAGAAAAAACAAACTTTCGCTGCCTACCAACAACGAGGTAAAACGCGAACAAAGAAAAATCCTATCTATTTATCAGGATTGAAAAAAAAGGCGTTGCCCGCCCCGTTTTTACCTATACCAAGGCAGGGGTGGCGTCACGCTGAAACCTAAAATTTTGGTTTATTATATTCACAAAGTGCCACTTTGCGATCTGATTACTTGGGAATCACAGAAAAACAGGATATTGCTCTATAAAAGCATCTTTTACGATCTATGAGCCTAAAAATAACAGTAAATTAACTTCAATTAGGAAATAAATTGCGAATGTTCGCCTTGATCAAAAAAAGCCTTTTTTTGCTTGGAGGCATTTGCCAGAATATTCATCGCCGAACAAGAAGGGCGGATTAGAAAGTATTGGTCTCTGCTTGTTGTGATTTTGTTTATTTTTATATGACGAATTCATTAATGGGTGGGCCGCTGCGAACTTGCCGTAATCGACATGTTTATTGTCGGTGCCTTTGGGTTTTGGCAGTTAACCAACCAGCAAGATGCTAAAGAATCAGGGCTGCGCATATATAAGCGCGAGCGGGTTTCCTGTTGCTCTTTTTCTTGATTGGAATATGCATTTTTTCTTATAAGGAATATAGGTTCTATGAAACTTAACAAAATCATGATGGCTGCAGTGATTGCATTTGGCGCAAGTTCTTTTGCACAGGCAGCCGATCAGGGACACGGTAAGGTCACCTTCACGGGCTCTATTATTGATGCGCCATGCTCTATTGCACCCGAGTCGATCGATCAGACCGTAGATCTGGGCCAGGTTTCCAACGTGGCGTTGAAAAACGGCGGCAAATCCAACCCGCGTCCGTTTGAAATCAAACTGGAGCAGTGTGATATCACCACGCTGAAAACCGTTAAAACCACCTTCAGCGGCGTAGCGTCGTCCACCGACAAGGATCTGTTGGGTATCGCGGGTACCGCCAGCGGCGCCGGCGTAGCCATCTCTTACAATGGTCAGCCGATCAAACTGGGTGAAGCGACTACCGCGCAGACCCTGAACACCGGCAACAACACTCTGCATTTCGCCGCCTACCTGCAGGGTGAAGGCGCTTCCGCCGCCATCGTTCCGGGCGATTTCACTGCCGTAGCCGATTTCACCCTGGCTTATCAGTAAGTGAGTCCGAAGGCTTAATCAACCAGGCATGGGGTTCGCCGCATGCCTGGTGAATCTCCCTGTCAAAGGAATGTCGCGATGTTTTTACCAAGGAATCGAGCGGGTGCCGTTCTTTTGGCGTCGTTGGCGTTTGCGCCCGGCTATGCAATTTCCGCCGCGCAGGGGTGGGGCAAAGTCAACATGCACGGCGCCATTATCGACACCGCCTGCGCCATTGCTGCCGGCAGCCGCGATCAGACGATCGATATGGACACTATTCCTCTCGGACAGATCATTCGTGACGGCCAGGGGATGACCAAACCTTTCAGTATCGAATTGGTCAATTGCATTTTGGAACGGCCGGAAAACAAGCCTGACTGGAAATTCTTTCAGGTCACGTTTGATGGTTATGCGGAAGGTGCTCTGTTTGGCGTACAGGGCGATGCGCGCGGCGTTGCCTTGGAGATAAAAGACAGCAGCGGCACGGCGGTTATTCCAGGGAAACCTTTGCCGATGGAGGGAATAATACCGGGAAACCGAGTGCTGAATTATTCCATGACGTTGATGCCGAATCACCAGCCGTTGAAGGTGGGAGCGTATTTTTCCACAGTGCGTTTTAAGCTGGATTATTTTTGATTTTTTCTCGTACTGACGGTTAATTCGTTATTGAAAGGACTTTATTATGCTTTCACCGGCAGGGAAGTTATTTCGTCTTCAGGCCTTGGGGCTTTGCGTTGCCCTTTCTCTGGGAAATCCAATCGCGTTGGTCTATGCCGCCGACGTGATTCAATTCAATACCGACGTATTGGACATCAACGATCGTAAAAATATCGATCTGAGCCAATTTACGCGCAGCGGCTACATCATGCCGGGCGTTTATACCATGGTGGTGCACGTCAATAAGAACGATCTGCCGGAACAGCCGGTAACGTTTATGGCGCCCGAGAACGATCCAAAAGGCAGCGAAGCCTGTCTTTCGCCGGAATTGGTCAACCAACTGGGGCTGAAAGAAAAACTGTTAAGCACGCTGAATTGGACGCACGGCGGCCGTTGCCTTGACGCTTCCAGTCTGGCGGGGATGGAAGCCCGCGGCGATCTTGCCAGCTCCTCACTGTATCTGAACATTCCTCAGGCCTATCTGGAATACAGCTCGGAAAACTGGGACCCGCCTTCGCGCTGGGATGACGGTATTCCCGGGCTGCTGTTTGACTATAACGTCAACGCCCAAACGCAAAAGCATCAGAAAGGCGGCAGCAGTTACAGCCTGAGCGGCAACGGTACCGGTGGCGCCAACCTGGGCGCCTGGCGTCTGCGCGCCGACTGGCAGGCCAACCTCAACCATCAGACCGGTTCTTCTCAGTCGACCGATAAACAGTTCGACTGGAGCCGCTATTACGCCTACCGGGCGATCCCGGCGCTGCGTTCGCGGCTGACGATGGGTGAGGATTACCTGAACTCCGACATTTTCGACAGCCTGCGCTTTACCGGCGTCAGTCTGCGATCCGACGACAGCATGTTGCCGCCCAACCTGCGCGGCTATGCGCCGGAAGTGACCGGCGTGGCGAAAACCAACGCCAAGGTGGTGGTCAGCCAGCAGGGGCGCGTGCTGTATGAAACGCAGGTAGCGGCGGGGCCGTTCCGCATTCAGGACATCAACGATGCGGTTTCCGGCGAGCTGGACGTGCGCGTCGAAGAGCAAGACGGCAGCGTGCAGGAGTTCAAGATGAACACCGCCAACATTCCTTATCTGACGCGGCCGGGTACGGTGCGTTACAAGCTGGCGACGGGCAAACCGTCAGAGTGGGGGCACCATCTGCGCGGGCCGATGTTCGGCACCGGCGAGTTCTCCTGGGGGATCAGCAACGGCTGGTCGCTGTACGGCGGGGGCATCGCCGGCGGCGATTACAACGCGCTGTCGCTGGGGATCGGGCGCGATCTGATGGCGCTGGGGGCGCTGTCGTTCGATGCCACGCAGTCGCGTGCGCGTTTGCCGCAGGATGGCACGCTGACCGGCGGTTCGTACCGGCTGAGCTATTCGAAGAACTTCGATGAATACGACAGCCAGGTCACCTTTGCCGGTTACCGCTTCTCCCAGGAAGATTTCATGAGCATGGGGGACTACCTGGATGCGCGTTACGAAGGGGGGCGCAGCGGCAAGAGCAAGGAGATGTACACCATCACCTTCAACAAGCAGTTCCGCGAACTGGGGCTGAGCACCTATCTCAACTACAGCCACCAAACCTACTGGGATCGGGCGCCGAACGATCGTTACAACCTGATGGTATCGCGCTACTTCGACATCGGCGATTTCAAGAACGTCAGCGTGTCGCTGTCGGCCTATCGCAACCGTTATAACGAGCGCAACGACGACGGGATGTATCTGTCGCTGTCGCTGCCCTGGGGCAGTGCAGGCACGCTCAGTTACAACATGACGCTCGATCGCGAAGAGAACGCTCACCGGGTCGGGTACTACAACCGGGTCGATGAACACAACAACTATCAGATCAGCGCCGGCGCCGCACGCAGCGGAGCGACGGCCAGCGGTTATTACAGCCATCAGGGCGACATGGCGCAGATCAACGCCAACGCCAGCTACCAGGCCGGCCGCTACAGCGCCGTCGGCATCGGTGCGCAGGGCGGCCTGACGATGGCGGCGGAAGGGGCGGTGCTGCACCGCGTCAACACGCCGGGCGGGACGCGCTTGCTGCTCGATACCGAAGGCGTCGCCGGTGTGCCGGTGCGCGGCTACGGCAGTACGGTGCTGACCAACCGTTACGGCAAGGCGGTGGTGGCGGATGTAAACAGCTACTACCGCAACAAGGCCAGCATCGATCTCAACAGCCTGAGCGACAACGTCGAGGCGACGCGTTCCGTGGTGCAGGCCACGTTGACCGAGGGGGCCATCGGCTACCGCAAGTTTGAAGTGATTGCCGGTGAGAAGGCGATGGCGATCGTCAAGCTGGCGGACGGCAGCGAGCCGCCGTTTGGCGCCACGGTGCTGAATGCCCGCAAACAGGAGACCGGCATCATCAATGACGGCGGCAGCGTTTACCTGTCCGGCCTTAACCCCGGCGAGCGCATGAGCGTGCACTGGAACGGCGCGGCGCAGTGTGAAATCCAGCTGCCGTCGCCGCTGCCGGCCGAAATGTTGATGAATACGTTGCTGCTGCCTTGCCGTCCTCTTGCCGGCAACAAGCCGGCGGCTGACGCCAACTGACATACACCCGGCGGAGCCCGCTCCGCCGCTAAACCGCCGGGGCGGGCTCGTCCGCTTCCGGCCGACTGGAACCGTGAAGACATGATGAATCTGACTATGACCAGAAAGACCGTTTTCCTTGTGGGCCCGCTCGCCGCCGCGTTGACGATCGGCGCGGTCAGCCTGCCCGCTCATGCGGCCATCGCGCTGGATCGCACGCGCGTGATTTTCGACGGCGACCTGAAAACGGTCAGTCTTAACATCAGTAACCAGAACAAACAGTTGCCGTATCTGGCACAGGGATGGATCGAAGACGATCGCGGCAACAAGATCCAAAGCCCTTTCACCGTGCTGCCGCCGGTGCAGCGGGTGGAACCGGGCAAACCGAGCCAGGTGAAGATCCAGTCGCTGCCGGCGGCGCGTCAGCTGCCGCAGGATCGGGAGACGCTGTATTACTTCAACCTGCGCGAGATCCCGCCGCGCAGCAATAAGCCGAACACGCTGCAGATAGCGCTGCAGACGCGCATCAAAATGTTTTATCGCCCGGCGGCGCTCGCCCCGAAGAAGAACGCGGCGCCGTGGCAGGAGCAGCTGACGCTGACCCGGCAGGGCGACAAGTACGTGGTGAACAACCCGACCCCGTATTACGTGACGATCGTTGAGGCGAGCGCCGGTAAGGGCGGGAAAGGGGCGGCGGGCTTCGAACCGTTGATGGTGGCGCCGAAGGCCAGCGCCCCGCTGAACGTCTCCGCCGCGAGCCTCGGCAACGGTCCGTCGCTGGCATACATCAACGATTACGGTGGGCGGCCGCAGTTGAACTTCCGCTGCGCCGGCAATGCCTGCCAGGTCGTGCCGGTCGCCAAATGACGAGCCGCGCGCAGGCAGGGAAGACAGAGTGAACACAGCGGAGTGAACGAATCATGCAACGAAAGATCCCCATGCTGTTGGGAAAGGCCTATGAACGTCATCAGCGACGCACTATCGGCCTGACGGTGTTGGCCGCGCTGATGGTACCGCTGACGGCGGGCACGATGCTGATGCTGATGCCGCCGGCCCGCGCGGTGGACAACTGGGACGTGGAGGGCGCGAACGGCACGCTCCACGTCTACGGCGCGTTGACGGAAAGCGCCTGCAGTCTGGAAATGACCACCGCTCGTCAGGAGGTGTGGCTGGGGGAGACAGGAACGGCGCACTTCCAGCGCCCGGGCGATCGCGGCACGCCGGTGGCGTTTGAGCTGACGCTGAAAGACTGTCTGCGGGCACCGGCGAGCAACCGCGACGCCTGGACCGGGGTTCTGGCCTGGAGCGGCAGCCAGCCCGCGGTGTCCGTGGCGTTTGCCGCGCCGGCGGATGACGACGCGCCGGGTTTGGTCAGGGTGGCAGGCGTCACTGGCTTGGGGCTGCAGTTGGCGGATGCCAGCGGCCTGCCGGTGCGCCTCGGCGCGCGTAACAAACCGATCTTGCTGACGCCGGGGCAAAACACCCTGACGTATACGGTGACGCCGGTGCGAACCCCGGCGACGCTGAGCGCCGGCGCCTACCGTGCGGCGATCGATTTCCGCCTTTATTACGACTAATACGCCGCTTGCGTCGGACCGGCGCAAGCACAACCAAAGGGAGTGGCGACATGCGCGCGACAGAGACGAACCGGCGCCGGAGCGCGCTGTTGGGGGCAGGCATGGTCATGGCGGCCGGCATGATGGCGCCGCCGGCGACTGCGGCGGAAAACATGCGCTTTCACGGTACGCTGGTAGCCGAGCCGTGCGTCATTCAGCCGGGAGATGAGGATATCCAACTGGATTTCGGCACCATCGTCGACAAATACCTGTATCTGAACACCCGTACCCATAGCCAAAGCTTCGCGTTGCACCTGACCGAGTGCGATCTCAGCCTGGGCAATACGGTGGCCATCACGTTTACCGGCACCGAGGACGCTAAGCTGCCCGGCCTGTTGGCGCTGGATGCCGGCAGCCTGGCCTCGGGGATCGGCATCGGGCTGGAGGACAGCACCGGCAAGGCGCTGCCGCTCAATCGCGCCAGCGATAAATTCCGCCTGAATGCCGGTAACACCACGCTCACGCTGCAGGCCTATGTGCAGGGGGAGCCGGAGGCCATCCAAACGAAGTCCATCGGCCGCGGCACCTTCAGCGCGGTGGCCACTTTTACGTTGGAATATGAATAAGCGTCTACAAGGACAAAAAACGCAATGATGATAAAGCCCCTCAATCGCGCCCTGCGCATGGGTCTGCTGTGCCTGTTGGCGTTGAGCGCCGCCGCCTGTCAAAACCAAAAGTCGGGCAAGCCGGCTGTGAACACCAAAAATCAGGCTGTGCAAGCTCCGTCAGAAGAGGCTTTGCGCAAGCAGCGTGAGGCTGAGCAGCTGCAGCAGTGCCAGGAGCAACTGGGTGCATTGCACACGATCGACGAGAAACAATATCAGCGCTATAAACAGGCCTTCGACAGCCTGATGAGCGGCGCTTCGCAGTACGCCAACTTGCGCGCACGGGTAAACGGCGACACGCAGGAGACGGTGGATGCGCTGTATCGCTACAAGGTCAACTATCTGTGCGCCGGGGTGAATCAGGCGGTGTTGACCGGCTTGGCGGATCGCGGGGAGCAGGTTAAATGAGGCTGCGCCTGCTGGGCTGTGCGGCTCTGCTGTTCACCGGCGTCGCGCAGGCGGACGACGGCGTGCCGGCGCTGCTGCAGTTTGCCGAGCAGTATCAACGGCAGAACACCGGGCCGGCGAGCGAAAACGCGGCGCCCGCCGACCGCGGGGCGGGGCAAAAAAAGCGTGAGCCGGCAAAGCGTCCGTCGGATACCCACCAGCCTGGTTCCCCGGCCAAAGCTTTTACGCTGAGCCAGGAATTATTGGCGCGTGACCAACAGCTGGCGCGCCAGCGAATGGAACTGACGGTGTTGCGCCAGGAACTCGCCGCGCTGCGGGCGGAGAAAGCGGCACCACCCGTCGCGACGTTGCCCGATTCGTCAACGCTGCAGCAGTGGATCGCCGGGCTGGGCGCCGCCTGGCGCGGCTCGCCCGATGCGCAGCGCGCCGAGGCGCTGCTGCGGCAGGCGACGCAGGAAACCGCCAAAACCAAAGCGACGGCGATGCAGGCCGAACGGCGCGTCACCGAGCTGGAGTCCGCTGCGCAGGCATCGGCACAGACGCTTGCACAACGCCAGCGCGAGCACCAGGAGGAACTGCACACTCTGCGTACCGCGCTGGAGGCGAGTGAGCAGAAGCGGGCCGATGAGCAGAAAGTGACCCAGCAGGCGCGCGAAGCGCTGTTGGCGCTGCATAAGCGGCTGCAATGGGAGGTGACGCCGGAGCAGTTGAAGGATGAACGCAAGCGTTTGTCCTATGCGGCGGGCAGTGCGCTGGGGCGGGATATTCAGGGGGTAGTGACGGAGCGTCAAAGCTGGGGCGTACCGGTGGACCGCGACAGCCTGTTGGCGGGCGTCATCGATAGCGTGTCGGGGCGTTTGCAGCTGCCGCCGGATGAACTGAATACGCTGACGGCGCAGGCGGATGCCGCCGCCATGGCCGCGCGTGAGAAACGCGTTAACGAACAGCGGCGGCGTGATGAAGATTATCTGGCGCAGTTCAGTCAACAAAAGGGCGTAAAGCAGTCGGCGATGGGCTTTTGGTATCGGGTGGATTACGCCGGGGAGGGCGTGCTGGTGCCAACGGCGGTGGTCGATGTGGTCGTGAAGGAGAAATTGACCGACGGCACGGTGATCCAGGATATGGAGCTGAGCGGCAAGGTGCTGTCGCAACCGCTGTCCGAGTATCCGCCGCTGTTCAGGGAGGCGATAAGCCATCTGCATAACCACGGTTCGCTGACGATGGTCGTGCCGCCGGCGCTGGCCTACGGCGAAACCGGCTACCCGCCGAAAGTGCCACCTAACGCCACCATGATTTATGAATTACGCATCGACAACAGTCAGGCTCCGACAAAGGGGGCCCAGGCGGTTAAACGGGAAGCCGGAACGGCGGGAGGGCAGGGATGAACACCATGATAAAAATCGCGCTATTTGATGAAAACCGTTACTTCAGCGCCGGTTGGCAGGAGGCCCTGGCGCTGCATTTCAGCACTTACGGCAAGCGCACGCTGTTACTGGATACGCAGCAGGTTCACGAAGCCGATCTGGTGTTCTGCTATTTTCCTCCTGGCGTGCAAAGCTGCTTTTGTCACTTCTTTGAGGCGCAGGCCGCAGGGCGCAAAACGCTGTATTTCTCGTTGCGAACGCCGGAGGGGCGGCATAAACGCACCGTCGGCACCCGATGCTCGCTGGAGGCCGGCGTCATTTACCACGATACGCCGCTGGTATCGGCATTGTATCAGGTGAGCGCCGAACTGGAGCGGCGCAGCAAATGGCCGGGTAGGCCGGGTTGTGGCATGAACTGCGTATGTCAGCACCGAGGCCTGACGCTGCGGGAACAGGAGATCATGCGCTGCATGACGCGGGAGATGGGGGTGACGCAAATTGCGCGGATGCTGGACATCAGCGTGAAAACCGTCAGCAATCACAAGATGAGCGTTATGCGCAAGATGGGATTCCGGCGTAATGCCGAACTTTACGGTTGGCTGCGGCACAGCGCCCGTCCCGGCGCCGTGGGGGCTCGAGCCGGCATTCAGCCGGGCGTTGCGGCAGGGAAAGAGCGGCATTGAAACGGCGCCGGCCAGATCGGAACGGCCGGCGCCTTTAGTGATTCGCCGTGGCGGTCAATTGCAGGCCACGACCTTGATCGCCAGCCCGCCCTGGGAGGTTTCGCGGTATTTGGCGTTCATGTCTTTGCCGGTTTCGTACATGGTTTCGATCACCTTATCCAGACAAACTCGCGGTTCGCTGGTGCGGCGCATCGCCATGCGCGCGGCGTTGACCGCCTTGACGGCGGAAATGGCGTTGCGTTCGATGCAGGGCACCTGAACCTGGCCGGCGAGCGGATCGCAGGTCAGCCCCAAATGGTGCTCCATGGCGATCTCCGCCGCGATGCACACCTGCGCCGGGCTGCCGCCCAGCAGCTCGGTCAACCCGGCCGCCGCCATCGAACAGGCTACGCCCACTTCCCCCTGACAGCCCACTTCGGCACCGGAGATCGAGGCGTTCATCTTGTACAGCGCGCCAATCACCCCGGACGCCAGGAAGTAGCGGGTGTAGGAATTGGCGTTTACCGGACGGATGAACTTGTCGTAGTAAGCCAGCACCGCAGGGATGATGCCGCAGGCGCCGTTGGTCGGCGCGGTGACCACGCGGCCACCGGCGGCGTTCTCTTCGTTGACCGCCAGTGCGAACATGTTGATCCAATCGACCACGTTCATCGGGTCGATATTGTTCTTGTCGCCGGTCACCAGAATGCGGCGCAGCGCGGCGGCGCGGCGCGGCACTTTCATCGGGCCGGGCAGCAAGCCTTCGGTGTTGATGCCGCGTTCGATACCGGCGCTCATCACCTGCCAGACATCGGCAAAATGCGCGTCGATATCCGCCTTGCTGCGCAGCGCCAGCTCGTTCTGCATCACCAGGCCGGACAACGATAGCCCGGTATCTTTGCAATGCTGCTGCAGATCGTGCGCCGATTTGAACGGGTAGGGCACCGGCGTGGCGCCCTCGGCGGACTGACCGAAGTGCTCTTCGTCGACGATGAAACCGCCACCGATCGAGTAATAGGTTTTGCTGTGCAGCAGGCGTTCACCGGCGAAGGCGCGGATGCGCATGCCGTTTTCGTGCAGCGGCAGGTTGTCGCTGTGGAAGTTCATGCCGCCGTGCAGCGGGAAATCCACCTCGTGATGGCCGTTGGCCAGCGGCAGGCGGCCGCGCTGTTCGACGTCGCGGATAAAGCCCGGAATGCTGTCGATGTCCACGTCGTGCGGCAGGTTGCCGGCCAGGCCCATGATGATGGCGATATCGGTGTGGTGGCCTTTACCGGTCAACGACAGCGAACCGTACACGTCGACCACCACGCGGGTAGTGTCCTGCAGCTGCTGGTGGGCGATCAGATCGTCGACGAACTGTTTGCCGGCTTTCATCGGGCCAACGGTGTGGGAACTGGATGGGCCGATGCCAATTTTGAAAATATCGAAAACGCTGACCATGGTCTCGCCTCCTTCTTCAGGTTTCAGGCGGTGAATACGGGAAATGGGGGAGTGCGGGAGGGCCGGCGCGCAGCGGCGCCGGCCGGACGTGATTAGCCGAGCAGGCTGAACACGATTGCAGAGATGGCGATCAGACCCATCACAACCACGAACACGTTGCTGATGTGGCCGCTGTACTTGCGCATGGCAGGCACTTTACGGATGGCATACATCGGCATCAGGAACAGCAGCATGGCGATGATTGGGCCGCCCAGGGTTTCGATCATGCCCAGGATGCTTGGGTTCAGGGTGGCGACGATCCAGGTGGTCACCAGCATGAAGATTGCGGTCATGCGGTTCAGCTTGGCGGTGCTGACGGTTTTGCCGCGGCTCTTCATCGACTTGGCAACCAGGCCGTTGAAGCCTTCACGGGCGCCCAGGTAGTGGCCCAGGAACGATTTGGTGATGGCGACGAAGGCGATAACCGGCGCGATGTACGCGATCATCGGGTTGTTAAAGTGGTTAGCCAGGTAAGACAGAATCGAGATGTTCTGCGCCTTGGCTTCCGCCAGGTTTTCCGGCGTCAGGCTCAGCACGCAGCTGAACACGAAGAACATCACGGTCAGCACCATCATGATGTGTGCATAAGCCAGAATGCGGGAGCATTTTTTCTCGGCGTCTGCGCCGTACTCTTCGCGTTTGGCGACGGCGAAGGCGGAGATGATCGGCGAGTGGTTGAAGGAGAACACCATTACCGGGATCGCCAGCCACAGGGTCATGATCAGGCCGTGGCCCATGCCGGTACCGCTGCCGGACAGCGACACGTTTTCGAAGATGGCGCCGGTCCAGTTAGGGATCAGATACACCGCCAGCAGCATCAGCACCGCGACGAACGGGAAGACCAGGATGCTCATGGTTTTCACGATGGCCTGCTCGCCGAAGCGCACGATGGTCATCAGGCCGACGATCAGGATCAGCGACAGGATGGCGCGCGGTGGCGATGTCATGCCCAACTGGTGGGTGATGAAGCTGTCGACGGTGTTGGTGATCGCCACGCTGTAAACCAGCAGAATCGGGTAGATGGCGAAGAAGTACAGCAGGGTAATCAGCTTACCGGCGGTGATGCCGAAGTGCTCTTCTACCACGGCGGTGATGTCTTCACCGGGATTTTTGCCGGACAGAACGAAACGGCACAGGCCGCGGTGGGCAAAGAAGGTCATCGGGAAAGCGATGATGGCCATGATGATCAGAGGAATCAAACCGCCGATACCGGCGTTGATTGGCAAGAACAGGACGCCTGCGCCGATGGCGGTGCCGTACAGGCCCAACATCCACATGGTATCCGTTTTACGCCAGGTACTGCTGGAGCCCGAGGCCGCAGAGGCAATTGTGCCGGTCTGTGTAGTGTCCATAAATATCTCCGAAGTGAACACGAATTTAAAATTAAAAGGCAAAACTTAAGGTTAAACCGTCAAACGTCCTATTCAGGCAACGCTTGCGGTAAGAATCAGGTGTTGCTTGCGGGGATGTTTTGGCGTCCCCCTGGTTGTTTATTGCGTTCATTACCAAGGCACAGCGCCGGGTAATTCACTAAAGACTTTTCACCGTCACGGGCGATAAAAGTCGTTACCGCTGCCGACAGGTCTTTGCCTGTCGATTTTTGTTGGCGGCAAGATAACGATTTACAGTAGAAACAACCGTGATCCTGCTCTCAAATGCGCAATATGTGCAGTTATCCGCTTTTTTATCGATTTTTCGCGCATTTGTTGCACATTTGTGTAAGATTTTGTGCTGAGAACGCTCTCATAAAGATTTCTGCGATTATGCGGTTTGTACAATAATTAGCCGGATAAAGCGCTGTGCTCAGCAGCAAGCCGAGCAATATATTTTATGCGTGGTTTTGGATCTAGCGAAAAACCCGGATTAAGCAGTTTTAGTGACGTAGATCACATTGTATTTTTAAGTAAAATTCAATTCATCTATTTGTTTTTAATGGTTTTCTATTAAAAATCACCGCTAATAACGAAGGGAAATTACTTACGTGGTTAGCGGATAAAAATGCGTAACCATTCATCATATAAATAACAGATACCTAACAGGTATTGGCGAGATTTGCTGCAATCGCTTAAACCGCCGTTTATTTAAACATCCCGGCCTTTGGCGCGATTTATCATATAAAAGCCATAAATAGTCGTTAATTCACGCAGCCGACAGCCGGTTTAGCCTGCGAGAAAATAATCACCCGGGTGACCTGTTGCATTTTATTAACCTGATGTTGCGTGCGGATAAGCGAAAAACGCGAATCGATTGCGCATTATTTGTTCATTTTCGGGCGGGGAAAGAAGGGGATTGCAGCGGTGCGCCGTCGGTTTCGACGGCGCAGAAGGCGGACTAATAGCGGGTAGCGATGGCGTTGTCGTTGAAGAACGCCATGAAGTCGGCGTCCGGCTGGCGGTCGCTGATCACCCGATCGAACTGCGTCAGGGGGCCGATGCAGGCCGGTTTGGTTTTGCCGAACTTGCTGTGGTCTGCCACCAGGATCTTTTGCTGCGCCATCGCCATGGCGCGATGCTTCATCTCCAGCTCGTCGAAGTTGAAGCAGGTGGCGCCGTGCTGCAGGCTGAGGCCGGCGGCGGAGATAAAGGCGATGTTCGGGCAGATGTGATCGAGCTCGTTACGGCCGCTGACGCTGGAAAAGATGTAGTTGTTCGGCTTGAACTCACCGCCGCACAGGACCACCTTGCAGTTCGGTTTGTCCTGCAGCGCCAGGAAGGTGTTCAGCGAATGACAGACGGCGGTGAAGGTCAGCTCGTCGGCGATGGCGTCGATGATCGCCGGGGTAGTGGTGCCGCAGTCGAAAAACACCGTGTCGTTTTCATTGATTAAGGGGGCCGCCAGCAGGCCGATGCGCCGTTTCTCCGTCACCTGCTTGGCTTTTTGATCGGAAACGAAGTAGTTGGTCACGCCGTTGCTGCGCGGATCGGTCACCACATAGCCGCCGAGCAGCACCACCGCCGCCGGTTCGGCGCTCAGATCGCGGCGAATGGTCATCTCCGAGACCCCCAGCAGCACGGCGGCTTCTTTCAGGTGGATCTTGTCAGCGCGTTTTAACGCCTGAACTAGCCGGTTGATACGTTCTTCGCGCCGCGTTTCCATAGGTCCGTCTTCCCACAGGTAGTAGAGGTAAAAGGGCGTGCCGGCGTGTCCGGCGCTAAACACAACAATGCGGGGCAATATCGGGCCGCCTTGGCCGCCCGTATTGTCCCGCATCGGAGTGTATTGGCAGTGCCCGTCAGGGCATGCCGACGATCAGTAGCTGCCCGCCGCCGGCTGCGCGCCGGAAACGATGGCGACGCCGGAGCTGGTGCCGATACGCGTGGCGCCGGCGTTGATCATCTTCTCGGCGGTGGCGCGATCGCGCACGGCGCCGGAAGCTTTCACGCCCATTTCGCTGCCCACGGTCTCGCGCATCAGTTTGACGTGCTCTTCCCGAGCGCCGCCGGTGCTGAAGCCGGTGGAGGTTTTCACGAAGGCCACATCGAGTTCGCGACACATTTCACAAACCTGGACGATCTGCGCATCGCTGAGCAGGCAGGTTTCCAATATTACCTTCAACGGGATCGCCGCGCAAACCTCGCGCACGGCGGCGATGTCGGCTTTCACTTCGTCCAACAGGCCGCTTTTCAACCAGCCGACGTTGATCACCATATCGATCTCTTGTGCGCCGGCGGCGATTGCCGCTTTGGCTTCAAAGGCTTTGGCGACGGTCAGGCCGGCACCCAGCGGGAAACCGATCACCGAGCAGACTTTTACGGTGCTTTCTTGCAGCAGCTGGGCTGCCAGCGGCACGTAGCCTGAGTTGACGCATACCGCATAGAAGTTGTGCTGCTGCGCTTCTTCGCACAGTTTGGCGATCTGCAGTTCGGTGGCGTCCATCGCCAGCAGGGTGTGGTCAACATAGCTGGCGTAATCGATGGTTTCGGTGGTCATCGCGATTCCTTAGTGAGGTTAAGACAGTAAGCGGGATGGGTAATGTGAAAATAATAACATTCAGATGCCGATAAACCTAGTGATGTTTAAAAAATGTCGATCCGATCGTCGCTATCAGGCTGTTATAGGTATAACTTAAAGGCGTTTCATTTGTTATTTAAATAACATTTAAGGGCTCGCGGCCTGCGCGGGCGCAACGTCGAGGGAAAAAAGATGAAGATCAACATCGATCTGGCTCCTGAAGCTTTCGGGGCGCATCGGCAGGAACTGTTCCGCAATGCGGATTTTGCGGTGAGCACGCATCGTTGTACAGAACGCGGGCCGATGCTGACGTTGGCGAATCATCGTGGCGCACTGACGGTTTTACCGTATCAGGGCCTCGCGATCTGGGACGCCGAGTTTGACGGTTATTCGCTGAAGTCGGGCCGCCGCAGCGTAAAGGGCGCCGGAAGAAAGCGCGCTGACGATGCCGCGTTCTGCCCTGCCTGGCCGAATCAGGACGGTGAGCCGCTGCAGATGCAACGCGTGTGGCTCCAACTGGCGGGCGATGAGCTGACGTTGCACGGCGAGGGGGAGCGGGCGGGTGGGCGTTGGCGCATCGGCCCGGCGCTGCGTCTGGCGGCGCAGAGCGCACAGTTCGCCATTGAGATGACGGTCACCAACCTGGCCGAGCGGCCGCAGCCGCTGCGCTATGTGTGTCGCCTCAACTACGGCTGCATTCCCGACGCGGTATTCCGTCAGAACCTGCCGGCGCCGGCGCTGTTGGGGGATGCGCTCGGGCAGGAACTGCTGTGCTCCGACGATCTGTCGCGCTATGTGGATCAGGCCGAGTTCTTTATGCTGGCACCGCAAGGCCGGCGCTATGTGACGCGCTTCGCTACCGGGCAATTCAACTATGGCCTGCGGCGCATCGCCGTTCAGGGCAACCGGCGGCTGCTGGCTTTTATCCAGCCGGCGAACTGTCGCCCGAATGCGCTGGAGGAAGAGGCGGGAATGATGCTTGAGGCGGGAAAAACGCGGGCGTTTTGCGTGACCACCGGCGTGGTGTGAAATAACGGGGCGGTAACGCCCCGGTCATGTTGTGCAGTTACTCTTTCACCCAGCCACGGCGAATGGCGAAGGCGAACAGGAAACGATACAGGCGCGACAGCTTGTCGGCGATGACATCGCCGAACAGATTCCACACCAGCTGGGCGAACAGACAGCCGACCAGGCCGAGCAGGAAACCGCCGACCATATCCAGCGGCCAGTGCACGCCGAGGTAAACGCGTGACCAGGCGATGCCGACGGCGACGATCATCAGCAGCACGCCGGACCAGACCCGGTGCCAGAACAGAAACGCCAGCGCAAAGGTAAAGATGGCGGTGCCGTGATCGCTCGGGAACGAGCTGTCCGGCGCATGTGCCAGGAAGGTATAGCCAACGCCGGCGACGAACGGGCGCTCATGCGGCAGCAGCGCGCCGATGGTGGCGGCGGCGAGCATGGCGAACAGCAGCGCGATAGTGGTTTTCGCCACCACCTGGCGCTGCGAAACCAGCTGGCTTTGCGGCCCCCACAGCCACAGGCCGACGATCAGCAGCGGCACGATGATGATCAGATCGCGCGCCAAAAAGGTGGCGAAATCGATCATCCACTCGGGAGACGCCGGGGTCGCATTGATCCAGGCGAAAAGAAAATGGTTCAACTGTTCCATAACCGTTACCTCGTCTTGCGGCGCCAATAGCCGCTAACCGTCCAATAAATAGCCAACTGGCTTAACCAAACCCACCAACCCGCCCACAGGTTATGGGTAAGAAAATGGGCGCCGCGCATGATCTGGCCAAAGCCCATCAGCATACCGAGCGCAATGCCGCCGCACCAGCACCACCAGGCCAGGCGCGGACGCTGCGGATAAAACAGGAAAAACAACGCCATGACCGCGAAACCGCTTGAGGCGTGCCCGCCGGGGAAGCAGCGGCCGGGGCCCGGCAGCGGCGGTACCGCGCCGAACAGCGGGAAGGACATCGCCTTGCCGCCGTACTCGATCAGATCCCACGGGCAGGAGTGCGCGCTGGTGGCCTTGAGAATGCCCACCACCAACGGGCCGATCCCGATCAACAGCATGGTCACGATCAGGCGCGCGCTGCGGCGATAGATGCCCCAAAACAGCGTCAGCACCGCCCCGACGATCACTATTTGCTTCAGCAGGCGGTGGTTGATCAGATCCAGCCAATAATTGTTTTGCCACGGGAAATGCCCGCTGGCGGGATCGTACCAAAAGTTGCTGATCGCCCAGTCCAGCTGTTCGTTGCGGGAGAGCCACAGGAACAGCAGGCCGCTGATCAGCAGGCCAAAAACCTGCCAACGGTAAAAGGATGCCGGCAGGGAGTAAAGGGCGGTTGTCTTAATTTGCGGTGCCGTTGAGGATTGATTTAATGACGATTCTGGATTCACGCGCAGGCTCGGTGGCAGGATTGAATAACGCCACTGTAATAATTCTGTCTTAAGAAAACCTTAGTCCACCGGTAAGAAAACCCTATCCGAGACCACCGCCTTCGGCTAAGGTAATCGTTTGCTTTTTTTCGGGATGAGAGTGTGGTGATGCAGAATAAAGCGCGTGTCTTACTGTTGGCGGCTGCCGGTGCGGCCTTTTCTCCGCTGAGCTTTGGCCAACCTGCGGCCGCCGGGCCGATCGTGGTGCAGGGCGCCATGCCGGTGGAGGCGGAACGTTTTGCCCAGCGGTTGGAAAACCCGCGCGAGGAGCAGATCGGCGGCTGGCGCTTTTGGCACGGCACCGTAGACGGCTACCCGGTGGTGGTGTCGGAGACGCTGAAGGGCATGTCCAACGCCGCGGCGGCCACGGCGATCGCCGCCACGCAGTTTCACCCGGTGGCGATCATCAACCAGGGTACCGCCGGCGGCCATGATCCGGCACTGAAAGTATATGACATCGTGCTGGGCAAATATTCGGTCAATCTCGGGGCGTTCAAAACGCCGGTCAAGGCGTTGGGGGAAGGCAGCGACTCGCGGCAGTGGCAGCCGATGGATCTGTTGGCTTCCAAAGGCAGCGCCGGCGAGGACAAAAAGGCGCACAGCCTGCGTCAGTTTCCCGCCGACCCCAACCTGCTGGCGATTGCGCAAAGCGTTAAGGGCGATTACCGACAGGGCAAGGTCGTGGAAGGGGTGATCGGCTCGGCCGACGTATGGAACAGCGAGCTGGATCGCATTCGCTATTTCCACGACAGCTACCTGACGTCGGTCGAAGAGATGGAGACCGCCTCCGCCGCGCAGATCGCCGCCGAGTTCAAGGTGCCGTTCGTCGGCATTCGCGTGTTGTCCAACAACATCACCAATCAGGGCAAGTACGATCCGCAAACCGGGCTGGCATGCCAGGATTATGTCTATCAGGTGGTGAAGGCCTATGTTGCCAACCTGAAGAAACGCTGAGTCATTGCTCCGGTTAATCGGCGATATCAGGCGATTGTCACTATTGATCGCCTATTGTAAAGAAGATTAAACCTGTGGCGGGCTTGGCTGTAGTGTATTAGTTTATAGGCGGATTATTTGACAACGTGTAGGGATAAAACATGAACAAGGCATCCGTTGTATTTTCTGGCCTGCTGATGGCCGTTTCCGCCGGCGCCATGGCGGCGACCTCTGGTGATGATGCGGATATCAGCAAACAGCCGCTGGAAAAAATCGCGCCTTACCCGAAAGCCGAGAAGGGCATGAACCGCCAGGTGATCTACCTGCCGAAGCAAGAGCACGAAGAGAACTACAAGGTGGAACTGCTGATCGGCAAGACGCTGGAAGTGGACTGCAACCGCCACATGATTGGCGGCACGCTGGAGACCAAAACCCTCTCCGGCTGGGGCTATGACTACCTGGTGCTGGAGAAGCTGTCCGATCCGGCCTCCACGCTGATGGGCTGCCCGGACAACACCAAGACCAAGCAATTCATCGCCGCCAACCTGGGTGATGCCGCGATGCAGCGCTACAACAGCCGTCTGCCGATCGTGGTGTACGCGCCGAAAGACGCGGAAGTGAAATATCGCATCTGGAAAGCCGAAGATACCGTAAGCCAGGCCGAACAGAAGTAATCGCCGCCTGACGCCACTCCGCTTGCCGTGCGCGGCAGGCGGAGACTTTTCCCCGTTATGCTTTCCCTTCGCTCGCCAACACCGCCCGTTCGGTTTCTTCCCCCATGGCGATCAGCCAATCCAACACCGTTGAGAAGATCGCATCCTCCTGGCCGTCGGCCTGGGTCATCAGCACGTAATCCGTCCCGTCAGGCGCAAAGCCATATGGCGCCACCAGCGCGCCGTTGACGATATCATCCGCCACCAGCGCCAATGGGCCGATGCCGATACCGGCACCGGCGACCGCCGCCTGCAGGCTGAGATAGAAATGTTCGAAACGCAGCTCGTTGCCCGGCCGGATCTCGATGCCGCTGTGGGCACACCAGTCGCGCCAGGCATACGGGCGCGTCTCGGTGTGGAGCAGGGTACCGCGCAGTTCATGCCCCGCCGCGGCATGCTCCCGGCGGCATACCGGGCCGACCCGTTCTTTGAGGAACGGGCGGGCGACCACGTCGTCGGCGATCGGGAAATCGTTGCGGCGGATCGCCAGATCGATGCCTTCACGCGAGAAGGCGACGGCGCCGCCGGCGGAGACCAGCTGCAGATCGCGTTCTTTCCCCACCGCCTGCTGCAAACCGGCCAGACGCGGGATCAGCCAGCGGATCAGAAAGGTCGGCTCGCAGGAGATCACCAACGGGCGATTCTGATGATGCCGACAGGCGCGGTCGATCGCCGACTGCAGGTTGTCCAGCCCCCGGCCGATCTCGCTCGCCAGCTCTTGCGCCTGCGGCGTCGGGTGCACCATGCGGCTGGTGCGTTGAAACAGCGCGAATCCCAGGGTCTGCTCGAATTCGCGCACCGCGCGGCTGACGGCGCCGTCGGTGACGTTGAGAGATTTGGCGGCTTTCGACACGCTGCCGTACCGCACCGTAGCTTCGAAAGCCCGCAATACCGCCAGGTTAGGCAATCTTCGTTGACGCACTGCGCCCCCTTTTGATTGAGTTTTTGTCAATCATCGATACTACGCAAATCGTTTTTTATTGCCAGCCAAATCCGCCAAAGTGTGCATCACTTTCCACTTACGGGTAACTGCGATGATTGCCATTCTCGCCGATGATCTTACCAGCGCGCTCGACGGCGCGGCCCCGTTCGCCGCACGCGGACTGAATGCCTGCGTCATGCTGCGCCTGCCCGATGCCGCGTTGCAGGACGCGGAGATCGTCGCCTTCGATTTAGATTCCCGCTTCGTTTCGCCGGAGCAGGCGGAGCGGCGTTTTCGCCATGCCGCCGCCTGCGTGAAACCGGCGCGCCTCATCTACAAAACGGTGGATTCCACGCTGCGCGGCAATCTGGGGCCGGAAACGCGCGGGGCGCTGACGGGCAGCGGGCGCCGTCTCGCCATCGTCGCGCCGGCCTTCCCGGATGCCGGCCGCACCACGGTGGGCGGCCGGCAATACGTCGACGGCGTCGCGCTGGAGCAGACCGCCTTTGCGCGCGATCCGAAGAACCCGATCGTCACCGGCTACGTCATGGAGCGCATGGCGGGGCTGGAGCCGACGCGCTTTCAGGTATTCGACGCCGCAGACAACGGCGAGCTGGATGAGGTCGTGAGGCGGATCGGCATTGCCGAACCGGTGGTGTGGGTGGGATCGCCGGGCCTGGCGGCGGCGCTGTCGCGCGCGTTGTCCTCGGAGGAGAACGCGCCGCCCGCTCAACCGCCGCTGCGAGCCCGCAAGGTGCTGGTGGCGATTGGCAGCCTGCATCCGGCGAATGACGCCCAGCTGGCAAGCCTGCGGCAGGCGGGCGCGGTGCTTGTCACGCTGCCGGAAGCGGCCGATCTCGAGGCGATAGCGCAAGAGGTGCGAGCGGCGTTTGCGCGTGCCGATGTGGTTTGCCTGATGTCGCCCCGGTCGCGAGCGGCCGCGGCGGATCATGCCGCTGCGCTGGGCGCGGTCGTCAGCCGTTGCACGCCCGCCTTCGACGGGCTGGTGGCGACCGGCGGCGATACCGCGCGGCGCATCGTCGACGCCATGGCGGCCGGCTCATTGACGTTGTTCGGTGAGGTGGAACCCGGCGTGCCTTTCGGGTTGTTAAATCTGCCGGGCCGCAGGCTGCCGTTCGCCACCAAGGCGGGCGGTTTTGGCCGGGCCGGTACGTTGTTGAACTGCGTAACCCGGTTGCGCGCTGACCGAGAAGGAGAAAAACGATGACCCTTTCCACCTTGCCGCTGGCGATAACCATGGGCGATCCCGCCGGCATCGGGCCGGAGATCATCGCCAAACTGGCGGCCAAAGAGCGGTTGAGCACGCCTTATGTGGTGATTGGCGATGCCGGTGCCCTGGCGCGCGCGGCGGCCAGTCTGGGGCTGACGCTGCACCTCCGCGAGCTGCCCGCCTCGCTGGCGGGATGGGACGAAGCCTGGATGCGGGGAGAAACCGCCGTCTATTCCGCCGGCGTTGCGCTGCCGGCGGACTTGCCCCTCGGCAGGCTCGATAAGCGCGCGGGCGCGGCGTCTTATGCCTGGGTGGTTGCCGCCATCGATCTGGCGTTGGCGGGGCGTATCGCCGGCATCGTCACCGCGCCGCTGAACAAGGAGGCTATGCGCCTGGCGGGGATCGATTATCCGGGGCACACCGAGATCCTGGCGGCGCGCTCGGGCACCCCGGACTTCGCCATGATGCTGGCCAACGACGAGCTGCGGGTGATCCTGGTTTCCATTCACGTTTCGCTACGGGACGCCATCGACGCGGCGACCGTGGAAAACGAACTGCGCGCGTTTCATCTGGCGCAAACGGCCTGTCGGGCGCTGGGCATTGCGAAACCGCGCATTGCGGTGGCCGGCCTGAATCCGCATGCCGGGGAGAATGGCCTGTTCGGCCGCGAAGATCTTGACGTCATCGTGCCTGCCATCGCCCTGGCGCGGGAACAGGGGTTGGACGTCAGCGGCCCCTGGCCCGGCGATACCGTTTTCATGCGCGCCCGGCGCGGGGAGTTCGACATCGTGGTCGCCCAATATCACGACCAGGGCCTGATCCCGGTGAAATATCTCGGGGTGGATCACGGCGTTAACGTCACCGTCGGCCTGCCGTTTATCCGCACCTCGGTCGACCACGGTACGGCGTTCGATATCGCGGGCAGCGGACGGGCGGAACACGCCAGCCTGCTGTACGCCTTCCGGCAGGCGGAAAAAATGTTGCACGCCCAATAACTCATATCACCTGAAGACAATAAGGAAACACCATGCACACACCCGAGTTTATTTTCATGCTGACGCGCAACGACAGCACGGTGCCCGATGCGCAAGCGCGGCTACCAGAGGTGCTGGCTGCCGGCGTGAAGCATATCGGCTTTAAGGATATCGGCCTGCCGCTGGATCAACTTAAACAGTTGGCGCAGGCGATCCACGCCGGTGGCGCCACCGCTTATCTGGAAGTGGTCAGCCTGGATGAGGAAAGCGAGATGAATTCGGCGCGCGCGGCGCTGGCGTTGGGCGTTGATGTATTGATGGGGGGAACGCGGCCGGAAAGCGTGCTGCCGATCATTCGTCAGTCTGGCCTGCGCTACTATCCGTTTGCCGGCCGCATCAGCGGCCATCCCAGCGTGCTGGAAGGTGACATCGAAGACATTGTCGCCAGCGCCCGCCAGCGCGCCGCTTTACCGGGCGTGACAGGGCTGGATCTGCTGGCCTACCGCTTTGCCGGCGACGTGCCGACGTTGATTCGGCGGGTGTGCGATGCGGTCGACAAACCGGTTTATATCGCCGGGTCTATCGACCGCGAAGATCGCATCGCCGCCGTGGTGACGGGCAATGCGGTTGGCTTCACCGTCGGTACCGCGGCGCTGGACGGCGTGTTTCCCGCCGACAAGCCGGGGCTGACGGCGCAAGTCAACGCCGTGAAATGCCTGATTGGCAATGTGATCCGCAAACTGTAACGCGTCTCCATTCGGTTCTTTCCACGGCGATGGGGCGGTTATCTCATTCGTTGAATCATTAATTTGTATGGCTTCTCTTTTTAATGCTCTAGCGAGCAGGCACGCCCTTGGGCGCTCGCCGACGTTTACCCGGCAAAACAGCCTAATTGCCGCCAGGTTCAATATATATAGAGGGAGTGAAAAATGAATAAAGGGTTAGGGAGTGCCGTTGTGGCGGTGAGCCTGTTGTTAACCGGCTGCGATACCTTCAGCCTGCTGCGCGATCAAAAGATCGCCGAGGCCTTTTACGTCGGCGCCGACAAGCGCTCGATAAGCCGGGATTTCGGCGCGCCGATCGCCACCCGGCCGACGCTGAACGGCCAGGGCGTGTGCCACGACTATAACCACCGCTTGCCGAACGGCACCGTGACGCCGTTCTACGTCGGCTTCAGAAACAGCGACGGCAAAGTGGTGGCCTTTGGCCCCACCACCTGCGGGGAAGCGCAGGCCAACGGTAATCTGAACAGTGATGAACCTATCAAACAGCGGTTCTAAACGGGCATTGCTGCGCCGGCCTGGGGCCGGCGCAGCAAAAGCAGCCCAGCAACGTCGGGTGTGCCATTTTTCTTTTTCTCTATATCCCTTCTGATTTTCCGCCAGGCTTTTATCTGAGATTTATTTTCCTATGGCGTATGCCAGATGCCGCTGCCGAAAAACGCCATTGCATGGATTTCCTCCACCGGGTGTTACGGTGTGAACAGCAAGACAACAAAGCAATCTTTGCTGAATTGTGCTAGTTTTTCGAACATTCACGGACATGCAGTGACCTGCAAGATAAGGATATCCAATGCGTTATCGTTCGCTAAATCTCGGCGAGGTGACAAGGAAAGGGGCCGGAACGCCGCCTCAGGGAAGCGACGTACGGACTGGTGCCGTATGAAGCTGCTCTCTCTCTTTTCTGAACACACGGCGCCGGAAAGTTTCTCCCGGATACTCACCCCGACACAAGCGTGCCATGAGCTGGAACGGCATTATCTGTTCGGCGGCGCAGCCGGCATATCGATAAGCAGCCGGTATTCCATAACCCGCAATACTCAATCCGGTATTGGCGTCACCGGTTATCGTGAGGACGCGATTGTGAAGCGCAGCGTGTTCGATGATCTCAATCGGGGCGGTTTGCTGGCGATTGATGAGGAAATAGGTGCCTGGACGCCGACCAAATACGCGTTTTACGTCGACGCGGAAGGCCGATTACAGCGCTATCCCGGCAGCTCTCTTCCTGCCTTTTATCCTACAGGGCGCGTGATCGCCCGCTATGAAGAAATGGTCAGCCGCTATGGCCGGCGGGCAAAACCGACGGTGCTGCCGGCGAGGCAGAATACGACCCTGAATCCCCCTCTGCAGCAAGCTATCGCTACCGCAGTGGCAACCGTTGCCGCCACGGTACAGGCCATCCGTCCGATGACCAAGGCAGAGCGCTGGCAAGAACGCCAATACCTGATAGGGCGAGGCAACCGCAGCATTTACCCGGATGCGCGCATGGCGGCACAGCGATTGGCGGAGAACAACGTCGCGGTCGAAAAAGCGAAGCTGGCTGAGAATGTTTACAAGACCACTAACCCACTCAAGGACACGATAGACATCCCTGAGGGCTGGAAGGACATCAGTAACAATGATGGGGTGCTGGGCCGGCTTGGTTTGAGCAGTAACATGCTTTATGACAAACCAATGAATCCTGACTTTTTAGCCCGAGTTTATCAGCCAGACGAAAGTGTCTTTGGCAAGGCGATGAACCCGACGGTGGTATTCCGCGGATCGCGGGCACCAGAATTCCCGGAGGGAATAAGCCGCGCAACCCAAAAAGCCTTAATAAGGGGTGACTTATCAGGCATTAAAAATCTCAGTGACTGGAAAAACAACGGTGCTCAGGGAATAGGGCTTAATTCTGAATACTACAAAAAAGCGGTTGGTATTGGCGATAAAATTTCAAAGGTATCCAATATCGACGTTGCAGGTCACTCATTAGGTGGTGGCATGGCGTCTGCTGCCTCCATGGCCAGCGGCAAGCCAGCTTGGACGTTTAATGCCGCTGGATTGCATGCGGGAACCGTAGAAAAATACGGCGGCTCTATAATAGGCAGTGTCGATAATATTCAGGCGTATCGCGTGAAAGGGGAGCTGTTGACCAAGCTGCAGGAGGTTGATTTGTGGGAGGATGCCAAAGACCTCAAATTTTATCCGCCGGCGGTGATGGCGAAAGAACGGTTGTCCATGTTGGCGCCTGACGCCGTGGGAGTAAAACACACGCTTTCCGGTGGAACAGGCTCACTGCTGGATAAGCACGGTATAGACCAGGCGATACAATGCATTGAAAATGAAAAAGACGATGACATTGCCACAATCAAGGGAAGAATATGAAAAAACTTATTCTCATTATCACGATGGTAGTGTCTACGCTCATCATGCAGGGGTGCGAAAAAGGTATGGATTTACAACCGCAGGATTATTTTGACGGTCAGCAATTGGACATTGCCAAAGCCATTTATGATGGTGACAGGCCGCAGTTGGATAAACAGTTATCATCAGTAAACAAAGAGATCTTAAATCGTCCAGCTAAGGAAGAAATGACCTTATTGTTCTGGGCAATAAACAATGCCATCTATGATAAAACCACACCTGAAAGGCTGAAAATTATCACTGACTTGGTAAAAGCCGGCGCAGATCCTTTACAGCCTCAACCCAACACGCCAGGTAGCCCAGCTGAATTTGTTATGAAAGCGGATAAAGGTATCTGGATACAGGCTATGTTAGAGGGCGGGCTTTCTCCAAATGCTAGGGATAAGGTTCATAATCAACCCATTATATTTAATAGCATCTTTGCAAAAAACACAGAAACATTAGAGGTCATGTTGGAGCATGGTGCTGATATAAATATAAGAAATTCACTGGGTGATACGCTGCTCATCGATGCTTTAGACTATCACTCCTATGACCACGTCATTCTTCTTTTAGAAAAAGGTGCCGATAGCGATATAAGAGGCAACTCGGGTTGGACGATGGGTAATCAACTGCAACGGCTGATTGATAGGAGTCAGGACGGCAGTGAGGCGAAAGCGTCTCTTGAGCGCATCAAAGACGAGCTAATTAAGCGTGGCGGGAAATGGCCGCCTGCTCCTGTCAGTAAATAAGCTGTTCTCAGTATCCCAAGGGTGTAGAGGGATACTGATACGGTAATAAAGCAAAGTTGGGCCGTGGTTATGTTAAAAATGGAGATGGCATGAGGCACAGCACTCTTATCATTATCATGTTGCTGTCGATGCTCATGATGCAGGGATGCGAACAAGGTAGGGATCTACAACCACAGGATTACTTTGAAGGTAAGCAGCTGGACATCGCCAAGATCATCTACGAGGGTGACAGGCAAAAGCTGGATAAGGTTTTACCGACGGTAAGCAAAGAAACGTTAAATCGGCCGGCCAAGGCGGAGATGCCGTTATTATTCTGGGCGATAAATAACGCTATCTTTGACAAGAACACGCCAGAGCGGCTCAAGATCATTACGGCTCTGGTCAAGGCGGGAGCAGACCCACTGCAGCCAAGAGCTGAGGGGGGGAGTAGCCCAGCTGAATTTGTTATGAAGGCGAATAAAGGCGTATGGATACAAGCTATGTTAGAGGGCGGGCTCTCTCCAAATGCCAGAGATAAGGTTCATAATCAACCCATTATATTTGAAAGTTTTGATGCGGCGAACACCGAAACATTAAAGATATTAATTGCATACAAAGCTGATGTTAATATCAAAGGCGCTATGAGCCGAATGCCATTAATTAATGCGCTGTATAACAGCTGCCCTGAGCACATTGAGGTTCTTTTGGCTCATGGCGCTAACCCCTTAGCCAAAGATGACTTTAATGACAGCTTCCTTTCTCTGATTTCTGCGGAAATAGCCAAAGGTGATAAGAGCAATGCGTACATAAAAAAACTAATTAAAATTAAAGAAAAAATAAAACAGGTGAATTAGATGGTCTCGACTCTCATGGGGGACAATGCCGGCACTTCCCCCAGTGCAGTACCATGACATGATGACATACAGGAAGATGATGGGATGTGCCATCAAAGAGCACCCAGCCGGTGGTGACGAGAGTGGGGTGCTGTTAAGTATCGTTTGTGACGCCATCTCTTTGAACAGCGGCGCCGCCAAAAACCGTTTTGACTGCAAGCACCTGAACAAAGGCGGTGCGGCGGGCTATCTCGCTAAATATATTGCAAAAAACATCGACGGCTACGCGCTGGACGGTGAACGCGATCATGAAACCGGCGAGCTGTTGACTGATACTGCCGCCGCCGTCACCGCGTGGGCGTCAACGTGGCGTATCCCTCAATTTCACTTTATCGGCCTGCCGTCGCGCGGGGCATGGCGTGAGTGTCGCAAGATCCGCTTTGTCAGTCTGGCCGAGGAGTTTGACGAAAGGGTGGAAGCGGTGCGTGCTGCCGCCGACGCCGGTCTTTTTGCCGATTATATTTTGGCGCAGGGTGGCCCTAACGTTGCTCGCGATGATCAGACCGTGCGTGTGGCCCGCCGGGTTGCCGACGAACGCAACGCCTATGATGAAGAGGTGCAGAAAATCGCGGGGATTTTTGCCCCGCATATCGGCGCCGATCGCGTTTATGAAACCCGCACCACGCAATGGCGCATCGTCGCGAAAGCTGTTGCCGTTGAGCCTTTGACTTTGAAAAGCGCCTCCGGCGCGCCTCGGAGTCCTGTCAATAACTGTGGGTTGGTCGGCAGCGATGGCGCCGAAAATACGCAGGATGGGGAGCCTGTAGAGTCCGTGGTGGTGATGGAACACCATCCAGACACCCCAATTGACTGGGATGACATGACCGTTGCACGGTCTGTTATGGCGCGTTTACGGGCAGATGCCCCGCAGATAAACAGGCAACAGAGAAGCATTGACCCATATAGCAGGCCGGAGCCAGCTCCTTCAGCAAGATTAACCACTGCTGAACGCGATCGCGTTCCCAGAATTTACTCAGAGCTGGCACTACACGGCATCGAGCCAACACGCTCGGAACTGGAAGCACTGGCACGCGGCGCTAAAGTCAAATTTGGTGATATTTCAATGCACTATCCAGCGGTTAGCGATTGGGCGGCCTTCCAATAATTTGTTGCGCAATTAAATCCGATAGGCATATACTGTATGTATGTACAGTAATTAAGCATCGGAGGGAAAGGGTGCAAGCAGTGGACGAAGTTGTTGTTTTAGAAAGAATTGAACTCATCGCCCGTCTGGGGATTTGTTATGAGAGCCAAGCGAAAGACAAAGACATTGCACTGATATGGATTTCAGAATTGGCGGGGGAGATGAAAAGCAGCATTGCCCCTGAAAAAGCAGAAGTGATCAGGCAGCTTGCCGCGATCTCTTAATCCATAGGTGACGTATGAGACGAGATTTAAACTTAGCCGGGGCGTTTATGGTGGCGCTGAACTTCAACGAGAACGGCAAGGGCCGCCGCATAAAGACCGTTGATTTCATTCACGCCGCAAACCAGCTCGGCACACACCTAACGCCTGAAGAGGCGAATTACTACATCAAGCACCAGTCCAGCCATGTTTTCAGGCTGATTGACGAGGGGCGTTATCAGCACAATACATACCTTTTTCTCTGCTGATAGCCCATGCATGCATAGAGTGCATGAAATCGCATGATGATCCGGTGTTATTTTTACCCCCGCAGCGCCAGCACTGGCGCGGATCGCGCCGGATCATGCAGCTGCATTAAAAGCGACACATAAAGCGCGCAGGCGAGGCGGGGATAGCATTGCGCGTAAGGAAAAAATCAGGTTATTTTGTTGATCTCTTCAAGCGCTTCCTTAATTGAATCATGGCGATAATCAGGAATCGACATTCCATCAGCACGGATTATACTAATGTCACTAATTCCTAGGAAAGAGAACAATGACTTGAGATAGCTTTCTTGGTGTTCGTGTTTATCATTGTCGCCGTAGATACCCCCGCTAGATAAAGCAAGGTACATTTTTTTGTTTTTAATCAAACCAACAGGGACATTATTTTCATGATGAAATGTAACACCGGGAACAACAATCCTATCAATCCATGCCTTTAGTGATGACGGTATTCCTAAATTGTACATTGGAACACCCAATACTATAGTATCGCTATCTAAAAATTGGTTTAGGATTTTTTCATCCAGGCTAGTGTTTTTATTGTCTTCTTTGTTTAATCTTAAGTGAGGTATTGTTTCTTTATCAAGGTCAATATACAAAATTGTATATTCTCCATTCTTATTCAGCTTTTTTACAATTTCATCAGATAGTTTCCTGGTTACTGATGCTTGAATGGCAGAGCTAGAGTCTATATGTAGTAGTTTCATGTCGTTTCATCGGATAAGTGAGTGAGGGAGGTACTATCCTCACATTCATTTTCTTCAATGTAAATATCCAAGTTATGATTACAGAATTCATAAATCAAGAACAATTCTTTTAGTGCTGAAAAAATATTTATAATCGGTTTTTTATATAAGAGGGATTGCATTTTTTTCGAAAATGCTTGCAACCCACTCGGTAAATATTTTAATTTTAGGACTGAGGTGGTGTCTTTGTGGATACAAAATTGAGATCGGCAGTTTCGGGCTTTTGAGTTCAGGTAAAACTTGAGTTAGCCTGTTTGAGGCAATATGGTGTTGCGCCATGAATCGTGCCGGCATAATCAGACCAAGCCCTTGCAAGCCACATTCAAGATATGAGTCTGCATCATTGACGGAGAAACTGGAATTAACATCAAGTTGAGTGTTTTCGCCATTGATGTTTATTATCCAGTCAAGAGGCCTGCCGTTTTGACGTGAGATGTAACGGACAGCGGAGTGTTCTTTTAGGTCAAGGACGTTGTGGGGTATTTTGTGGTTTTGAAAATAAGATGGTGAACCACAAATAATGAAGTCCAATGTGCCAACTTTCTTAACAATTAATGAGGAGTCTTGTAAGGTTCCTACTCGTATAGCACAGTCAACTCCATTTTTTACTAAATCCACAATGTCATCGCCAGTACTAATAGCCATCGTTATGTTCGGATTGATGGTGTTGAATTCTACTAGCTTGGGAATTATTATATTTCTTGCTATAGCATTCGATACTTCTATACGTATATGCCCTTTGGGATTTTTCGCTCCATGTTGGAAGGCTTGTTCAGTATCCTCTAAATCATCTAGTACACGCAGGCATGCTGCGTAGTAGTGAGTTCCTTCCGCTGTTAAACTTAGGTTGCGAGTATTCCTATGTAAGAGACGTACATCAAGAGAGCTTTCTAAGCTTTGAATTGCTACAGTTACTGTGGTCCTAGGTAAGCTCAAACTTTCTGCAGCCTTTGTAAAGCTTAGCGTTTCCACTACACGCGTGAAAATTTTCATTGCTTTTAACTTGTCCATAACCCTCTCCTGATTGTTCCGATTTTTTGAACAAAGAAGCCATAAAATAGCAGATTATTCAAGTGAGAAATTAGGCTACTATCTCAAATACACAGCCTCAATCATAGATTCTTTCTCAACCTGAAGTAGGAAAAAAATGAAACTTTACTATCATCCTCATGCCTGTTCAATGGCTACACATATTGCATTACGGGAATCTGGTCTTTCTTTTGACATAGAACCTGTTGATTTCTCGACAAAGAAAACAGGGACTGGTTTAGACTTTATGAAAGTGAATCCAAAAGGAATGGTACCAGCTTTGGTTTTAGATAATGGTGAGGTGTTAACTGAAGTTACAACCATTCTAAGCTATATTGCAGACTTGGTGCCAAATAAAAATCTGGTACCTAAAGCGGGAACTATTTCTAGATACAAGCTAACTAGTTTTTTATCATGTATCAGTATGGATCTGCATAAGAACTTTTCGGCTTTTTTCTTTCCAACAGCTATAGAACCATGGAAAGAAGTTTCGAAAATTAAGCTTGATAATGCGTTTGAATATTTCAATTCTGTTCTAAGTGATAATGAATACCTCATGGGGGATAACTATTCTATCGCAGATATGTATCTTTTTGTTATGCTTCACTGGTGTGATTATTTTTCCATGTCGATAGATAGATGGCCGAATTTGGCAAGGCTGAAGGGTGCTGTTAGTAGCAGACCTGCGGTACAGTCAACTTTTAAAGTCGAGTTGGGTAGTTAATTTGAAAGCACAGCTACGATATAACGTAGCTGTGCTTTTTTATCATTCCAGAGGGAGTTCATAGCTGAGAAAGTTGATTATGTTTTCTCCTGCCCATTTATTTATCTCCTTCATTCTTGCTTGTAGCGGTGTCAACTCATTACGAACAAATACCTGCGCTGCTTTTTTTACGTCTCCGAAACCACCAGTATTATTGGGTATAATCCCCATCATCTGAGGTGGTACTCTGTGAGCACTAAGTAAATCATCTCGGGTAGCATTTTTGATATTGAAGAAGTCATCTTTGGTAGCTACTTCACTTAAAGGCAAGATTTTGATGCCGTCCGCTTTACCGTTAGGCGCGTACATAAACAGATTGCGGAAGTTCCCCAGCCCCTTTGTATCTCGCATCGCTTGGCGCATTCTGTCAACGTCGCTGGTACTTTGCGCTGCATCGGTCATATACAGGATGTACCCGGCATGCGCGCCGTTTTGATAGTATTTTCGGCGGAATAGTGTTGCCGCTTCATTCAGCCACGCAGAATTCAACGCGCTGAGATATTCCGGCAGACCGTACAGCTCTTGGTTAATATCCGGTTCAATCATGTGAAAAACGCTCCCCGGCGTAAACCGGTGCGGCTCTTTCCAGTCCTGCACAAACCAATACATATCAGGTTCAACACCCCGGCGGGTGTATTTTGCCGGTGAACACTGCAGGCGCAGTGGTTCTCCGAGTCGATTTTTCCTGACCTCAAAAAAGGCGTTACCAAATACCAGATAATCCAGCACGTAACGGCTAAACTCCTGCTGGCTTAATAGGGGGTGCGGGATGAATGTTGACGCCAAAATGTTACGCTTAACATATATCGGCGAGCTGTGATGCACGGCGGCGCGCAAGCTGCGTGCCAGCCCATCGAAGCTGATCGGCGGTTCGTACCATTTGCCGTTCCCTGTGCATTCGATGTAATCCAGAATTTCCCGCTTATCCAGTACAGCCGACGGTTCGCCAAAGGTAAACGCCTCGAAATCCTGCTTCTGCTTTGCTGCCGGGGTTGGCGCCGGGGGGGTAAATACCTTGCGGCCTTTGCGTTTGCTCATCAGTAAAACTCCAAAATGTTTGGGCTGCTGTGGCCGCTGCCTGCGGTCAGTGGTTCGTTTAAGAGGGCGTGCATGATTGCCCACGCGACATCGGCGTGGCTGGCTTCTTCGCTGCGGCTGGCGGTGTAGGTGGAGCGCGCGCCGCTGGCGGTCATGGTTTTGCGGATCGCCATAAAGGCGGCGGTGATGTCGGTGTGGCTGGTGTCGTACTCCAGACAGCCGCGCCCGATGGTGTCTTTTGCCTTCAGCACCATGGCGGTTTTGATTTCCGGGGTGTATTTGATTTCCCGCGCGGCCGGGAAGAACTCGCGGACCAGCTGGAAAACGCCTTGGCCGACGGTGGTCGCATCGATGCCGATGTACTCCACGCAATATTTTTCGGTCAGGTCTTTAATCTTCTGGGCCTGCGCGGCAAAGTTCATGCCCTGCCACTGGTGGCGCTCAAGAACGCGGAACTTGCCCCCGGCCACCATTGGCGGCGCGATAACCGCGCACCCGGCGCTGTCGCCGCCGTTGGCTTCCGATGGGTCGTAGCCGATCCACACCGGGCGATAGCCGAACGGCCGCACGGCGTAAGGGTTGAAGTCTTCCCACTCTTCCAGCGTATCGACCATGCAGCCTTGCAGCTCGGCGAACGGGAATACCGACGCGGTATCGTCCACAAACTCACACATCAGCAGGTTCTGATACTCTGCCGGGCTGTATTCGAGCGACAGCTGATCGAGGTCGAACAGGTTACAGCCGCCGGTCAGCGCATCCTCAACCGTGACAATCTGGCGCCATTGCCCATCACCGCACAGCACGCCTTTTGACAGGTGGCTGTGGCTGAGGTCGAGTTGAACGTGATCGGCTTTACTGCGGCGGCCTTTGTTAAAGAGTTCCCCCGACCAGAACGGATAAGCGGAGTGCGCCAGACTCGACGGAGTGGAAAAGTAGGTGGTGCGCCACCGCTTGTGCAGCGACATCCCGCTGGCGACTTTGCGCAGCTCCTGAAACTTCGGTATCCAGAAATACTCATCAAGATACAGATTGCCGGTGTAGCTCTGCGCAGTGCGCACGTTGGTGCCGAGGAACATCAGGCGGGCGCCGTTCGGCAGCACCATCGGATCTCTTAGTGAGAACACTAAGGAGCGTTATCATCAATGCCAAAACATAAACTGCAGTTGTACTTTTGTGACGCTGGAATCTATTCAGCGGCAGATCGTATCACCGGGCAAAGTTGATATCGCTCCGCCGCACCCAACGCGAAGCAATCAGGGAACACTTTGGATTTAACAAGAAGCCTGCGAAAGCAGGTTTTTTTATGTCCGTAAAATGGCTGTCGCCACTTTGTCGCCACAGGGTAATTATGTGTTTTTCGAAGCATTGTTTTATAAGGATATTTTTTCAAGGCAACAAAAAACCCGATAATCTTGAACCTAAAAGGCGGGATTATCGGGCTCCACAAAATGGGGACATCAAAGAAAAGCAGTGGCACTAATTCAGACTGCGGCCCCCAACGAAAGTTCTGGCCGGCGACAAAAAAATCAAAATATTTTTATCGCCGATCCATCTCTCCCGCTAATCGATCAGCCGAGTATCCCCGGCCATAGCACCACGATGAGTGAACCCGCCAGCGTTAACAGCACGTTAGCGATGGCGTAGGTGCCGGCGTAGCCTAATGCCGGGATGTTGCTGCGTGCGGTGTCGCTGATGATCTCCATCGCCGGTGCGCAGGTGCGGGCGCCCATAATGGCGCCGAACAGCAGGGCGCGGTTCATGCGCAGCACGTAGGCGCCGAACAGGAAGCAGATAACCACCGGCACCAGGCTGACGATCAGCCCGGCAATCAGCATCTGGCCGCCGACCGCGCCCAGGCTATGGCCGATGCCGGCGCCGGCGCTCAGGCCCACGCCCGCCATAAACACCATCAGGCCGAATTCTTTCACCATGTTCAGCGCGCCCTGCGGAATGTAGCCGAAGGTCGGGTGGTTGGCGCGCAGGAAGCCGAGCATGATGCCGGACATCAGCAGGCCGGCGGCGTTGCCGATGCCAAACGAGAAGTTACTGAACTGAATGGTGATCTGGCCGATCAGCAGGCCGATGATGAAGAAGGCGCAGAACGCCAGCAGGTCGGTCACCTGGCTGTGGATCGAGATAAAGCCAATCTTCTCCGCCACGCTCTTCACCCGGCGCGCGTCGCCGCTCACCTGCAGCACGTCGCCTTTGTTGAGCACGATGCTGTCGTCGATCGGCATTTCGATCTGGCTGCGGATCACGCGGTTGAGGAAGCAGCCGTGGTCGGTCAGCTTCAGCTGGCTCAGGCGCTTGTTCACCGCGTTGCTGTTCTTCACCACGATCTCTTCGGTCACGATGCGCATGTCGAGCAGATCTCGATCGAACACTTCCTTGCCGTTGCGGAAGCTCGGATCCAGCCGCGCGTGGGCGTCCGGGTAGCCGACCAGCGAGATCTCGTCGCCCACCTGCAGCACCGCATCACCGTCCGGGTTGGCCAGAATGCCGTTGCGGCGGATGCGTTCGATGTAACAGCCGGTCTGGCGGTAGATGCCCAGTTCGCGCAGGTTCTTGCCGTCGGCCCAGGCCACCAGCTCGGGGCCGACTCGGTAGGCGCGGATCACCGGCAGGTAGACCTTGCGCTGGCTGTCGGTGTCCAGGCCACGTTCGCGGGCGATCTGCTGGGCAGAGGTGGACAGGTCCTGGTGCTGTAGCTTCGGCAGGTAGCGCGCGCCGAAGATCAGGCTGACCAGACCGATCAGGTAGGTGAGGGCGTAGCCGAGGCTCAGATGATCCTGCGCCGCCAGCAGCGCCGGGCCGTTGACGATGGTGTTGCGCAGCGTGTCGCCGGCGCCCACCAGCACCGGCGTCGAAGTCATCGAGCCGGCCAGCATGCCGGCGGTCAGGCCGATGTCCCAGTGGAACAGCTTGCCGAGACCGATGGCGAGCACCATCGCCGAGCCGACCATCACCAGCGCCAGCATCAGGTAGTTTTTGCCGTCGCGGAAGAAAATCGAGAAAAAGTTGGGCCCGGCTTCCACGCCGACGCAGAAAATAAACAGCATAAAGCCGAGATTCAGCGCCTCGGTGTTAATGGCGAAGTGTTGCTGGCCGAGCAGCAGCGAAACCACCAAAACGCCAATGGAATTACCGAGTTGGACGGAGCCCAGACGGAGTTTACCGAGGCACAGCCCCAGTGCGAGTACCACGAACAGTAACAGAATGTAGTTACCGTTTAACAAACTAGCGACGTTTATGTTCACGGAGGATAACTTATTGTTTACCAGTAAGTGCTTGATATAGATAACTATAAGAGATAAATTCAGCCTTAAAACGACGTCATAAATCACCACCAGCGTAAGGCGAAGCGAACCATCGTTCGGCGGCGTTCATTCTAGACGCTATGACCGATGACAGCCAGCACAGAAAGCTGATTTCCTGCGCCGCCGTGCGCATTTAACTCTCTTTTGACCAAGGAAAAAATTCGGTTCAGCGTCTCCGCGCGGGGGCCAGGCCGATTTCTATTGATGCAGTAATTGGGCGGGGGAGAATTCGCATGACGAGTTATAGATATTGGCTGGGCATTCTCAGCTGTTTTCTGTTGTTCAGCCTGGTGTTTCTCGGCCAGCAAACCGGCCTGTTCGGCAGCACGGATCATGAGCACCACGGCGAAACCGGCCTGCTGCTGTTTGTGATCCCCGGTGCGATCGCCAGCTATCTGTCGAGCCGCAAGCGGCTGCTTTGCCCGCTGCTCGGCGCGCTGTATGCGCTGCCGCTGTGCCTGTTGATCCGCCACTTCTGGCTGACGCCGTCCTCTTCGTTCTGGCAGGAGCTGGCGTACGCCACCAGCGCGGTGTTCTGGTGCGTGTTCGGTGCGATGCTGATGCTGTTCGCCCTCGGCCTGTTGCAGACGCTGCAGCAACTGCACCGGCGGCAGCGGCAATAAAAAAAGGCGCGTTAAGCGCCTTTTTTGTCTTTTTCGTTCAAAAACTTACTGGAACAGGTTCAGGTGTTCTTTGGCGTAAGCTTCGAAATCGGTGCAACCGCCGATGTGCTTCTCATCCAGGAAGATCTGCGGCACGGTTTCAACCGGTTTGCCGACGGTTTTTTCCAGATCGGCCTTGGTGATGCCTTCCGCGTGGATGTCAACGTAACGGAAGTTGAAATCGTCGCGTTCTTCAGTCAGTTTTTCCGCCAGTTCTTTAGCGCGGACACAATAAGGACAGCCAGGACGCCCGAAGATTACTGCAAACATGCAACGCTCCTTAATTGGATTTTCAATAAATTGTTCGCTACCGCAACGACATCCCGTCACCGAAAAAGTCATTACCTGCGTCAGATGGCGCCTACTATGCCCGTTGAGGCGGTGAAAAAAAAGCAGGAATTACCTGTTAATCTGATTCATGTAACCAATTAGTCGGCCGGGGCTGTCGCCGCCGACGGGAATTCACTACACTGGGGGCAGACCTTCTGGAGAAGAAAAATATGCGTTCATTCGGTGACTTACCGCGCCCGGTGCTGGTGTTGGAAGGGCTGGGCATCGTGATGCTGGTGTTGGCCTACCTCAGCATTCACGGCCACCTGCAGCTGCCGGGCTGGCTGGCGTCGCAGCAGGCGGCGGTCGGCATGATTTTCCTCGGCGTGGCGCTGATGGTGCCGGCGGCGGCGTTTCTGGTGTGGCGCGTGGTGCAGGGCTTCGGGCCGCTGATGCGCGGCGGCCTGCCGCCGGAAAACGATCGCCGCAAGCCGCAATCGAAAGATAATCAGGACAGCGATCCGCGCGCCTGAGCGCCGCGGCCGCTAACCCGCCTGCCGGGCAGGCGTTGGTCTTTTTGGGGTGACGAGTGAAAATTGCCATTCTTTCTCGCGACGGAACGCTCTACTCATGCAAGCGGCTGCGTGAAGCGGCAGAAGATCGCGGGCACAGCATCGATATTATCGATCCGCTCTCCTGCTATATGAACATCAATCCGGCGGCGCCGACCATTCATTATCGCGGCCGCCAACTGGAGCGTTACGATGCGGTGATCCCGCGCATCGGCTCCGCCATCACCTTTTACGGCACGGCGGTGCTGCGTCAGTTCGAGCTGCTCGGCAGCTACCCGCTAAACGAATCCGTGGCCATTACCCGCGCCCGCGACAAGCTGCGTTCGCTGCAGCTGTTGGCGCGGCAGGGCATCGATCTGCCGATCACCGGTTTTGCCCATTCGCCCGACGACACCGGCGATCTGATCGAGCTGGTCGGCGGCGCGCCGCTGGTGGTCAAGCTGGTGGAAGGCACGCAGGGCATCGGCGTGGTGCTGGCGGAAACCCGCCAGGCGGCGGAAAGCGTGATCGATGCCTTTCGCGGCCTGAACGCGCATATCCTGGTGCAAGAATACGTGCGCGAAGCGCAGGGCAGCGATGTGCGCTGCCTGGTGGTGGGCGGCCGGGTGGTGGCCGCCATCGAGCGGCAGGCCAAGCCCGGCGAATTTCGCTCCAACCTGCACCGCGGCGGCACCGCCCGCAAGGTGACCATCACCGCCAGAGAACGGGCGATTGCGGTGAAAGCGGCGAGCACGCTGGGGCTGGACGTCGCCGGGGTGGATATCCTGCGCGCCGAGCGCGGCCCGCTGGTGATGGAGGTCAACGCGTCGCCGGGGCTCGAAGGCGTGGAAACCACCACCGGGCTGGACATCGCCGGTATGATGATCGAATACATCGAGCAGCGCGGCCGGCCTGGCTTTCGCCTGAAATCCGGCGGGTGACGGGGCGGGCGGCGCGCTTTTCTCGCCGAGCAATATCTTAATTAGTGAATTAAGCCGCATTGATCGTGGCGTATCGGGTGAATATTCCGTAAGCTATGCGCCTTTTCGCGTATTGAATATTGTGAGGCTGGTTATTATGGATTCACTCATTGTCCCCGATTTGGCGCTGTTGCGGCGCTGGCTGGATCAGTCGGGCATTTCTTTCTTTGAGTGCGATTCCTGCCAGGCGCTGCACCTGCCGCACATGCAGAACTTCGACGGCGTGTTCGATGCCAAGATAGATCTGGTGGACAACGTCATTCTGTTCTCCGCGCTGGCCGAGGTGAAGCCGACCGCGCTGATCCCGCTGGTGGCCGACCTGAGCCAAATCAACGCCAGTTCGCTGACCATCAAAGCCTTTGTCGACATTCAGGACGACAACCTGCCGAAGCTGATCGTCTGCCAGTCGCTGAGTGTGGCGGTCGGCATCACCTATGAGCAGTTCACCCACTTTATGCAGCAGGGTGAAGAGCAGGTCTCGATGGTGATCCTCGAAGCGCGGGCGAACGATCTGCTGTTTATGGGGGATGAAGAAGAGATCCCCGCTGGCGCTGCGCGTCAGCCGATGCTGCACTGATCCTCGCCGTACCTTAAGCATGCCGTCGTTCCGGCGGCATGCAGCCGTTATTCCCCTCCGCAATAAAATATTCTGCACTTTGGCCTTTGCCGCCCGATCTTTCTCGCCTTTTGTGCCGTTAATGGCGTATCACATAGAGAAAAACTGCATAAAAAATCGATAAAAGGCGTTTTTTACCCTGGGGGCTGGCGGGTTGCGGTAGCAGCGGCTATGCTGCTGATTCTGCAAAGGGCTTGCGATTTCCCTTGTGACCACGCGAGCAGGGCAGTGAAAAAAGGCGCATGCAATCATATGCATAGCCATTCAGTTCGCGGTTGCAACGATTGCGCTCAATCAGGAAAGGTTTTGTATCGCTGCAGATACAAGTTCAATTCTATGATTCACCCTGTTTTGGAGGAAGTTACGGATGGTCACCCAACGTAAAAAGTGGTTATCGGGTGTGGTTGCCGGCCTGTTGATGGCCGCGTCCGTCACGGCGTCAGCCGAAGAGAAAACGCTGCACGTGTATAACTGGTCCGACTATATCGCGCCGGATACCCTGGCCAAATTCCAGAAAGAAACCGGTATCAAGGTGGTGTACGACGTCTTTGACTCCAACGAAGTGTTGGAAGGCAAACTGATGGCGGGCAGCACCGGCTACGATTTGGTGGTTCCTTCGTCCAACTTCCTCGAGCGTCAGTCGCAGGCCGGCATTTTCGAGCCGCTCGACAAGAGCAAAATCCCCAACTACAAAAATCTCGATCCCGAGATGCTGAAGCTGGTGGCGCACAACGACAAGGACAACAAATACGGCATCCCTTACATGATGGTGACCACCGGCATCGGCTATAACGTCGACAAGGTGAAGGCGGCGTTGGGGAAAGACGCGCCGGTCAATAGCTGGGATCTGATCTTCAAGCCGGAAAACCTCGAGAAGCTGAAAAGCTGCGGCGTTTCCTTCCTCGATGCGCCGAGCGAAGTCTACGCCACCGTGCTGCACTACCTGGGTAAAGATCCCAACAGCACCAACGCGGCGGACTATACCGGCGCGGCCAACGATCTGCTGCTGAAGCTGCGGCCGAATATCCGCTATTTCCACTCTTCCCAGTACATCAACGATCTGGCGAACGGCGATATCTGCGTGGCGATCGGCTGGTCCGGCGACGTGATGCAGGCGGCCAACCGCGCCAAAGAGGCGAAGAACGGCGTCAACGTGGCCTATGCGATCCCGAAAGAGGGGGCGCTGACCTACTTCGACATGTTCGCCATGCCGGCGGACGCCAAGAACAAGGATGCCGCCTACCAGTTCCTGAACTTCTTGCTGAAGCCGGACGTGATGGCGGACATCAGTAATCACGTTTACTACGCCAATGCGGTGAAGGATTCCACGCCGCTGGTGAATGCCGAAGTGCGCGATAACCCGAACGTCTATCCGCCGGCCGATGTTCGCGCCAAGCTGTTCACGCTCAACGTGCAGTCGCCGAAGCTGGACCGTGTCATTACCCGCGCATGGACTAAAGTTAAAAGCGGGAAGTGATGATAGGGGGATAGCCCCCTATCGTCGGTAAACCGGCAGGCGGGTGCCCCCGCCTGCATTGCCGTTTTGGGCCACGGCGCTCGCCGTGGTTTTGTGCCGCTTTACGCCGGAGAGCACCCCGATTGAACGACGCCATCCCTCGTCCTCAAGCCAAGTCGCAGAAGGTTTTCACCCCTCTGCTGGAAATCCGTAACCTCACCAAAACCTTCGACGGGCAGAACGCGGTCGAAGACGTCAGCCTTACCATCTACAAGGGCGAAATCTTTGCGCTGCTCGGCCCGTCCGGCTGCGGCAAATCCACCTTGCTGCGCATGCTGGCCGGCTTCGAACAGCCCTCGGAAGGGCAGATCGTGCTCGATGGGCAGGATATGTCGCACGTGCCGCCGTACCAGCGGCCGATCAACATGATGTTTCAGTCTTACGCGCTGTTCCCGCACATGACGGTAGAGCAGAACATCGCCTTCGGCCTGAAGCAGGACAAAATGCCGCGGGCGGAAATCGCCGAACGGGTGGCGGAAATGCTGGCGCTGGTGCACATGCAGGAGTTCGCCAGGCGCAAGCCGCACCAGCTTTCCGGCGGCCAGCGGCAGCGGGTGGCGCTGGCGCGCAGCCTGGCCAAGCGGCCGAAGCTGCTGCTGTTGGATGAGCCGATGGGCGCGCTGGACAAGAAGCTGCGCGATCGCATGCAGCTGGAAGTGACCGACATTCTCGAGCGCGTCGGCGTGACCTGCGTGATGGTGACGCACGATCAGGAGGAGGCGATGACCATGGCGGGGCGCATCGCCATCATGAACCGCGGCAAGTTCGTGCAGATCGGCGAGCCGGAAGAGATCTACGAGCATCCGAACAGCCGCTTCAGCGCCGAATTTATCGGCTCGGTCAACGTCTTCGACTGCGTATTGCAGGAGCGGCACGACGACGCGCTGATCTTGCAAAGCCCCGGATTGCGCCATGCGATCAAGGTGGATCCGGACGCCTCGGTGGTGGACGGCGTGCCGATCCAGGTGGCGCTGCGGCCGGAGAAGATCCTGCTGTGCGAACAGGTGCCGGCAGACGGCTGCAACTTCGCGGTGGGGGAAGTGGCGCACATTGCCTACCTGGGCGATCTGTCCATCTATCACGTGAAGCTGCACAGCGGGCAGATTATCAGCGCCCAGCTGCAAAACGGCCACCGTTTCCGCAAGGGGATGCCGACCTGGGGCGATGAAGTGCGTCTGTGCTGGGAAACCGACAGCTGCGTAGTGTTGACAGTGTAGTGGAGCCGGTGAGGAGTAACCCGTATGACCCTGCTTTCTGAACGCACGCCGGAACCGCCGGCCAAAACGCCCGGCACCTTCAAGGCGCTGTTCCACCGCCTGCTGATGGCTCACGGCCGCAAGCTGGTGATCGCGCTGCCGTATTTATGGCTGACGCTGCTGTTCATGCTGCCGTTCCTGATCGTGTTCAAGATCAGCCTGGCGGAGCTGGCGCTGGCGGTGCCGCCCTACACCGAGCTGCTGAGCTGGGCGGACGGCAAGCTGAACATCGCGCTCAACTTCGCCAACTACCTGCAGCTGACCGACGATCCGCTGTATATCGACGCCTATCTGCAGTCGCTGCGCGTGGCGGCGGTCTCGACGCTGTGCTGCCTGATCATCGGCTATCCGCTGGCCTGGGCAGTGGCCCACAGCAAGGCGTCAACCCGCAACATTCTGCTGCTGCTGGTGATCCTGCCTTCCTGGACCTCGTTCCTGATCCGCGTCTATGCCTGGATGGGCATTCTGAAAAACAACGGCATTCTGAATAACTTTCTGATGTGGCTAGGGGTGATCGACCAGCCGCTGGTGATCCTGCACACCAACCTGGCGGTGTATATCGGCATCGTTTATTCCTATCTGCCGTTTATGGTGTTGCCAATTTACACGGCGCTGATCCGGCTGGATTACTCGCTGGTGGAGGCGTCGCTGGATCTGGGGGCCCGGCCGCTGAAAACCTTCTTCAGCGTGATCGTGCCGCTGACGCGCGGCGGCATCATCGCCGGTTCGATGCTGGTGTTCATTCCAGCGGTGGGCGAGTTCGTGATCCCGGAACTGCTCGGTGGGCCGGACAGCATCATGATCGGCCGCGTGCTGTGGCAGGAGTTCTTCAATAACCGCGACTGGCCGGTGGCCTCGGCGGTCGCTACCATCATGCTGCTGCTGTTGATCGTGCCAATTTTGTGGTTCCACAAACACCAGAACAAGGAAATGGGGGGGCAGGAATGAACAACTTGCCGGTAGTACGCTCACCGTGGCGCATCGCCATCCTGACGGTCGGCTTTACCTTCCTGTATGCGCCGATGCTGATGCTGGTGATCTACTCCTTCAACAGCTCCAAGCTGGTGACGGTGTGGGCCGGTTGGTCCACGCGCTGGTATACCGAACTGTTTCACGACTCGGCGATGATCAGCGCGGTAGGGCTCAGCCTGACCATCGCCGCCGCCTCCGCCACCGCCGCGGTGGTACTGGGCGCCATCGCCGCCGTGGTGATGGTGCGCTTCGGCCGCTTTCGCGGTTCGACCGGTTTTGCGTTTATGTTGACCGCACCGCTGGTGATGCCGGACGTGATCACCGGCCTGTCGCTGCTGCTGCTGTTCGTGGCGATGGGGCACGCCTTCGGCTGGCCGTCGGAACGCGGCATGTTCACCATCTGGCTGGCGCATGTCACCTTCTGTACCGCTTACGTGGCGGTGGTGATCAGCTCGCGCCTGCGCGAGGTGGATCGCTCAATTGAAGAGGCGGCGATGGATTTGGGGGCGCCGCCGCTGAAGGTGTTCTTCGTCATCACCTTGCCGATGATCGCGCCGGCGCTGATCTCCGGCTGGATGCTGGCGTTCACCCTGTCGCTGGACGATCTGGTGATCGCCAGCTTCGTCTCCGGCCCGGGCGCCACCACGCTGCCGATGCTGGTATTCTCCAGCGTGCGCATGGGGGTGAATCCGGAAATTAACGCGTTGGCCAGCCTGATCCTGCTGGTGGTGGGCATTCTCGGCCTGATCGCCTGGTGGTTTATGGCGCGCTCGGAAAAACAACGATCGCGTGAATTACAGCGGGCGGCCCGTAGCTGAATCGTAACAAACCTGCTATTTTTGCAATCAATAAGTATTGCAACTAACTACCTGACTTTACATGCGCCATCTGTATTGGTGGCGCGTCGTAGCGGAACACGGATATGTCAGACATGCTGAAAAGCGGGCAGGGAATGGGATCGACTTCGGATGCGCCGGTGCCGGTGATGGTGGCGGGTACCGCCATGGTCGCGATCAAGTGTATCAGCGTGGTGCTGCTGTTGGGCGAACTGGGCGTCGACGGTGCGCAGGAGTTCGTCAACACCAGCGCGCAGGCGTGGGATTCTACCCTTATTTTTCTGGCCGGCCTGATGCTGCTGTGCCTGCAAATCAGCTGCGGCTTTGCGGTGATGCGCGGCCGCAACTGGGGGCGCTGGGGCTATGTGGCCTGCCAGTGCATTGTGGTGCTTTACCTGCTGTTGGCCACCATCGGCAGCGTTTTCCCCGAGGTGTTTACCGTGGAAGGGGAAACCAGCGGCCAAATCCTGCACGTTCTGATCCTGCAAAAGATCCCCGACGTGGTGATCCTGGCGTTGCTGTTCGTCCCTACCGCCAGCCGCCGCTTCTTCACCGCGCGCAAGTGAGATTTTAGGCGCGCGGAGTGGTAAACTCTGCGCCCTTAATTCGTCATCCTGAACTTCACGGTAATCTTCATGTATTGCGCTTTGTATACGGCGGGCACCTGCCGTTCCTGTCAGTGGCTGGAAAAGCCCTATCCGCAGCAACTGGCCGACAAACAGCATCACCTGCAATCGTTGTTGGCCGGGCGCGACGTCGCGCAGTGGCTGCAGCCGGTGGCGGGAGAGCTGAGCGCATTTCGCAATAAAGCCAAGATGGTGGTCAGCGGCAGCGTGGAGCGCCCGCTGCTCGGCATGCTGCACCGCGACGGCACGCCGGTCGATCTGAGCGGCTGCCCGCTGTATCCCGCCGCCTTTGCGCCGATGTTTGCGGTGCTGAAAAGCTTTATCGCCCGCGCGGGCCTGACGCCGTATAACGTGGCGCGCAAACGCGGCGAGCTGAAGTACCTGCTGCTGACCGAAAGCACGCTCGACGGCGGCGTGATGCTGCGCTTCGTGCTGCGTTCGGAAACCAAGCTGGCGCAGCTGCGCGCCGCGCTGCCGTGGCTGCAGCAGCAGCTGCCGCAGCTCAAGGTGATCTCCGCCAATATTCAGCCGGTGCACATGGCGATCATGGAAGGGGAGCGCGAGATTGCGCTGACCGAACAGCAGGCGCTGGAGGAGCGGTTCAATCAGGTGCCGCTGTTTATCCGCCCGCAAAGCTTCTTCCAGACCAACCCGCAGGTGGCCGCCGATCTGTATGCCACCGCCCGCGACTGGGTGCGCGCGCTGGGTATCGACAGCATGTGGGATCTGTTCTGCGGCGTCGGTGGTTTCGGCCTGCACTGCGCGCAACCGCAAACGCGGCTGACCGGCATCGAAATCAGCGCGGAAGCGATCGCCTGCGCCCGCCAGTCGGCGCAGCGGTTAGGGCTGCTGCACGTAGATTTTCAGGCGCTCGATTCCACCCGCTTCGCCACCGCCGAAGGTCAGGTGCCGCAGCTGGTGCTGGTCAACCCGCCGCGGCGTGGCATCGGCCAGGCGCTGTGCGACTACCTGAGCCGGATGGCGCCGGACTATATTCTCTATTCGAGCTGCAACGCCGAGAGCATGGCGAAAGATATCGAGATGTTGCCGGGGTACCGCATCGAACGGGTGCAGCTGTTCGACATGTTCCCGCATACCGCGCACTACGAAGTGCTGACGCTGTTGGTGCGGATTTTATAAAACATAAGGCCCGGATAACCGGGCCTTATTGCTTACTGCGGGAACCACTTGTCGTTGATGGCCTTGTAGGTGCCGTCGGCCTTGATGGCGTCCAGCGCGGCGTTCAGCTTGGCCAGCAGCGCCTGGTTGTCGGGGCGTACCGCGATGCCGAGGCCGGTGCCGAAGTATTGTGCATCGGTGATGTGCTCGCCCACCGGCGCCAGCTGCGGGTTGGTTTTCAGCCACTCGTTCACCACGGCGGTGTCGCCGAACACGCCGTCGATACGGCCGTTTTTCAGCTCCAGAATGGCGTTCTGGTAGCTGTCGTAAGAGACGGTGTTAATCTCCGGATGCTTGTCCTGCATGTATTTCTGGTGGGTGGTGCCATTTTCCATGCCGAGCTTTTTGCCTTTCAGATCCGCCAGCGAGCTGAACTTGCCTTTTTGCGCGATCACGATCGCCGAGTTGGCGTAGTAAGGCTGGGTGAAGGCGACCTGTTTGCTGCGCTCCGGCGTGATGTCCATACCGGAAATCACCGCATCGTATTTCTTGAATTTCAGCGCGGCGATCAGGCTGTCGAACGCCTGGTTGGTGAAGGTGCACTGCGCCTGCATCTGCTTGCACAGCGCGTTGGCCAGATCGATATCGAAGCCGACGATCTGGTTGTTGGCGTCCAGCGATTCGAACGGCGGGTAGGTGGCGGAAGCGGCGAAGCGGATGGTCTCGGCCGCGGTGGCGTTAAAGGTGATCCCGGCCAACATCGTCGCGGCAAGCAGCAGTTTTTTCATGCGTAGAGCTCCTGTCTGAATCCTGAAAGTGATTATTCGCTATCGTTTGTTTTTACTGGTAATCGCCAGAGGTTTTTACGTGTGCGCCTGCTGATAACCCTGCCACTGAGTGAATTAAAATGCAATATAAATGATTAAGTATTGCCATGGGGATAAAAAAAGCCCCGCGCAATGGCGGGGCTCATGGAGGGAGGCGGCCTCAGTTGCGGCGTTCAAACGCCAGCGCGCGGCGCTCCACCAAGCGCATCAGCAGCGTCAGCAGGCCGTTGACGCACAGGTACACCAGGCCTGCGGCACCGAATACCATGACGTCGTAGGTGCGGCCGTACATCAGCTGGCTGTAGCCCATCACCTCCATCAGCGTGATGGTGTAAGCCAGCGAGGTGCTTTTGAACACCAGCACCACTTCGTTGGAGTAAGACGACAGCGCGCGCTTGAAGGCGAACGGCAGCAGGATGCGCAGCGTCTGCCGGCGCGACATGCCCAGCGCTTCGCACGACTGCCACTGTCCGGTGGGAATGGCGCGCACCGCGCCGTAGAACAACTGCGTGGTGTAGGCCGCGCTGTTTAGCGCCAGCGCTATCATCGCGCACAGCCAGGGCTGCGACAGCAGGTTCCACAGCCACGGGTAGTCGCGGATCGCCGGGAACTGACCGGGGCCGTAGTAGATCAGGAAGATCTGCACCAGCAGCGGTGTGCCGGTGAACAGCGTCACGTAGATCTTGACCAGCGGCGTCAGGATTGGCGTTTTCAGCGTCAGTATCACCGTCAGCAGCAGCGACAGCACCAGCGCGACGATCAGCGCGGCGACGGTCAGCGTCAGGCTGGTGTGTAACCCTTTGAGGATCTCCGGTAAATACTCAATCATCAGACTGGCCCCCGCTCAAAGCGCGTGGCGCGCAGCTCAATGCGTTTGATGACGTATTGGCTGAACAGCGTCACCAGCAGGTATATGGCCGCGGCGATCACATACCAGGTAAAAGGTTCCTGGGTGCGGGTGGCGATGCTCTTGGTTTGCAGCATCAGATCGTTCACGCTGATCAGCGACACCAGCGCGGTGTCTTTCAGCAACACCAGCCACTGATTGCCGAGGCCGGGCAGGGCGTGGCGCCACATCTGCGGCATGATCAGGCGAAAGAAGATCGCCGCCTTGCCGAGCCCCAGCGCCTGGCCGGACTCCCACTGCCCCTGCGGCACCGCTTTGAGCGCGCCGCGCAGCGTCTGCGAAGCGTAGGCGGAATAGAGCAGGGCCAGAGCGATCACCCCGCACAGGAACGGGCTGACTTCGAAATTGTCGATCGCCAGCTGAATCGGCAGCTGGAACAGACCGAGGTTGAGGGTAAAGCCGTCGGAGAGCATCAGCAGCAGCTGCGACGAGCCGAAATAGATAAACAGCACCACCAGGATTTCCGGCAGGCCGCGCAGCACGGTCACCCAGGCGGTGCCGAGCCAGCTGACCGCTTTCCAGCGGGACGATTCCCATACGGCGAACAGCATCGCCAGAATCAGCCCGAGGATCAGGGCGCAAACGGCAAGGCCGACGGTCATGCCGGCGGCGCTTGCTAAAGGTTGTAATTCATTCATCGGGGCGTATTACTGCTGGAACCATTTTTTGTAGATGGTTTCATAGGTCCCATCCTGCTTGATCTTGTCCAGAGCGGCGTTGAACTTGCCCTGCAGATCGGTGTTCTTCTGGCGTACCGCGATGCCGAGGCCGGTGCCGAAGTAGTCTTTATCCGTCACTTTGGCGCCCACTGCCGCCAGCGCGTCATTCTGCTTCAGCCACTCGTTGACCACCGCGGTATCGCCGAACACCGCATCAACGCGGCCGTTCTTCAGATCCAAAATGGCGTTCTGGTAGCTGTCGTAAGGCACGGTGGTGATTTCCGGGTGCTTGTCGGTCAGGTATTTCTGGTGGGTGGTGCCGTTTTGCACGCCCACTTTCTTGCCTTTCAGCGCCGCCACGTCGGCGATTTTGCCTTTCTGCGCGATGAACAGCGCCGAGTTATCGTAGTACGGCTTGGTGAACAGCACCTGCTTTTCACGCTCCGGCGTGATGTCCATACCGGCCATGACCGCATCGAAACGCTTGAACTTCAGGCTCGGGATCAGGCTGTCGAACGCCTGGTTGGTGAAGGTGCACTCGGCCTGCATCTCTTTGCACAGGGCGTTGGCCAGATCGACATCAAAACCCTGAATCTTGTTGCCGGCGTCAATAAATTCAAATGGAGGATAGGAGGCTTCGGTAGCGAAACGGATCGTTTCGGCTGCGGAGGCGGAAACGCTGATGCCGGCCAGAACGGCGGCGATTATTAGTTTTTTCATCGCAAACTCCCCAAATTACAGCAAGTTAATTGTTAGTGTGATAAGTAGTTGGCAAACTCGGTGGTCCGCGGCTGCGTGAAGTGGCTGCTGTCGCCTTGCTCCACCACGTGGCCGTTTTCCATGTACACCACGCGGCTGGCGGTCTTGCGCGCCACTTCCACTTCGTGGGTGACGATCACCTGCGTGATGCCGGTGCCGGCCAGTTCGCGAATGATGCTGACGATCTGAGCGGTGATTTCCGGATCCAGCGCCGCGGTCGGTTCATCGAACAGCAGCACCTGCGGTTCCATCATCAGGGCACGGGCGATCGCCACGCGCTGCTGCTGGCCGCCGGAAAGGTGCAGCGGGAAGCGATCGGCGAAGTCGGTCAGGCGCAGACGCTTGAGCAGCTTGTCGGCACGCTCCATCGCCTGAGCCTTGGTCAGACCCAGCACGCGGCAAGGCGCTTCGATCAGGTTCTGAACCACGGTGAGGTGAGGCCACAGGTTGTATTGCTGGAAGACCATGCCGACATTTTGGCGCAGTTCGCGAATGGCTTTCTCGCCCGGCGCCTGCTTAAAGTCGAATTGGTTACCGGCGATCTGCAGTTGGCCCGAACGCGGCATTTCCAGCAGGTTCAGCACCCGCAGCAATGAACTTTTCCCGGCGCCGCTTGGGCCAAGCAGCACCAGGGTTTCCCCGGCTGGACAATCCAGCGTGATGTCAAACAGCGCCTGGTGAGCGCCGTAATAGCAATTGATACCGTTAAGTTGAATACTCATGCGCCAGAATTGAATAGACATTGATGCCGCAAATGTTAACTTCCACAGAATACTTATGCAATCTTTGTGCGTTAAAATTTATGAGTGTGCGGCGGGACAGTAAAAGATTAGCACAAGATACCGCGACTCAAGCCGAGGGAGGGGATTTGTGGCGCAGGCTGTGAGATCGGTAGCGAAATTTTTTCTATTGGACGAAATTCGAGCTGTGGGCGGACGGCGGGGATGACCGACGCGGCAAGCCCGCGTCGGCCGGGGTATTGCGGGTTACTGGTTTTCCAGCACCTGGCGCACGCTGCCGTTGGTGGCGTGCGCTGGAACATTCAGGTAGCGAATATCATCAACCACCCAGCAGGTGCCTTCGCGCACCATCAGCACTTCGTCCTGCCAGTTCACGGTGCTGTTGGCGTCTTTTTGGTAGCTCAAGTCAACGCGCAGCGGGATGTTTTTCGCATCGGTGTTAGGAATGGTCGAGGCGCTGGCGACGGACGCGCTGCTTGGCCCCTGCGCATTGCCGGAGAACAGATCGCCGGTTATCCGGTGCTTGCCCGGGTTCTGGCCGGCGCTGACCAGATCCTGATACAGCACTTTGCTCAGGTAAGGTTGCAGCTGCGCCAGGCGGTTACTGTCCGGCAGGCCGGCGCCCTGCTGGATGCGCAGGTCATAGAACTTTTGCGCGACCGTATCCGGGCCGCCTTCCACACAGCTGCCGCTGCGGGTGCCGATATCCTTGTATGCCGGTTCCACCGTGGTACAGGCACTCAGCAACAGCGCTAAGGGTAAAACAGCCGCAATCGTTTTTGTTTTCATCTTATTACCTTATGTGAAAGTCTCTACCATGAAGACCGATAGCTTACAGTATAAATGCGTTTTTTGGCCTTGCATTCGTACTGCGTGCCATTGATTAAGCGAACATAATGCCAATCCTCTGGTCATAGATACGTTGAATTAATCAAACAAGGAATTCTGATGCAGCTTTCAACTACCCCGACCCTGGAAGGGTTCACCATCACCGAATACTGCGGCGTCGTGACCGGCGAAGCGATCCTCGGCGCCAACATTTTTCGTGATTTCTTCGCCGGCGTGCGCGATATCGTCGGCGGCCGCTCGGGCGCTTATGAGAAAGAGCTGCGCAAGGCACGCTTGATCGCGTTCGAAGAGCTGGAAGATCAGGCGAAAGAGCTGGGCGCCAACGCGGTGGTCGGCATTGATATCGATTATGAAACCGTTGGCAAAGACGGCAGCATGCTGATGGTGACCGTCAGCGGCACCGCGGTGAAAGTCAGCCGCTAACGCTATTCTCCGCGCCCCGGCCATTCTGCCGGGGCGACGTTCTCTTGCTTTACCCCACCTTGTGCTGCTCGACGATCGGGCGGTGCTCCTGCGGTTTTACCGGCGCCGGCTCCTGGCGATGCTGTATCGGCTGAACGAACGACGGGCGGATCTGCGGCGCCGGGGCCGGATGCGGCATGACGCGTTCTTGCGGCATCGGCGTCGGGCGCACTACCGCCGGGTGCGGCGCTACGGCCGGTTCGCGTACCGCCGGCTGAGCGACGTGAGGTGCGACCTGAACCGGTGGCCGCACGGCGGATTGATGCACCGGCGCGACGGCCGGCATCGGATGCGTCTGTACCGGCGCTGAATGCACGGCCATCGGCTGCTGCGCGTGGGGCGCCGCAGGCTCGGTATGCGTGAACGTCGGCATGCTCATCGGTTGCTGCACATGGGACGCGTTGACCGATTGTTGCACGTGCGGCGCGGCCGCTACCGGCTGGGTATGCGCAAAGTTCGGCATGGTCATCGGCGCATGGGCTGCAGGCGCGACGCGCGGCTGTTGCGGCGCCGCGTTCGGCGTCGATGCGTTGAAGCGCGGCGTCGGCGCGGCGGGGGATGTATTGTAGTTGTTCACCGTGCTGGTGCTGCTGCGATTCACATTGTTGACGTTGTTATATTGGTTGATGTTGGTGACGCGATTTACCACGGTGGTGGAGTGCGATACGTAAGGCGCATTGCGGTAGACCACCGGTTGGCGTCGGTCGTCCCAGCGCATATCCCAGTTGTGCCAACCGCTGTTGTGCTGATTGAACAATGAGGCGACCGTGATGCCGACGCCGAAGCTGATCACGCCGGCCGCCAACATGTCGCCGCCGCTGTAGCCCGAAGGCTGATACTGATAGCTGGGGTAGGCGGGGATCGGCGTGCCGTAGGCCACCCAGGGATCGTAATGCGGGACGTAAACCGTATCCGGCTGGCTGGGCTCGATGACGATGGTTTCGCCCGGCGCCGCCACCACGCTCTGACGATAAGACTGTTGCTCCACGTAGCGGGTGGTGGGCGCCACGACGATGCGCTGCTGCGGGGTGTTTTTCAGCGTACCCTGGCTGGCCGCCCGCTGGCGCATCACCTGAATGGCGTTCATCACGTCGGTGGGATCGTTGAGGTAGGCGCTGCCCAGGGCGGTGGTCCAGGGGATGTTCTTCGCCATCTGATCGAGCACGTCGGGGAATTGTACCAGGCCGCGCACGCTGGCATCCCAGGGCTGAGCGTCGGCCGCCGAGCTGAGCGCCGCCGGTTGCAATCCGCGGTTTTGCGCCAGCCAGGCATCCGCGGCGCTGATTTGGTCAGGGTAACCCGCGCCGGCCAACACTTGCGCCAGCAGTTTGTCGGGGAACAGCGCCACCGGGCTGACCAATTGGTAAAGCTGATCGGCGGTCAGCGGCGTATAGGCCGGCGCACTTGCAGTGGCGGCGGGAGCGGCCGGGGGCGGTGTGCTCCCGCCCATCGCACCGGCGACTTTTTGCTGATCGCAGCCGCTGAGCGGCAGCATGGCGGCACAGAGCAACCAGGACAGATAGCGTGGCGTGAACATGTTCGACTCCGCTCTTTCAGCGCAGATGATACTTTGAGACTATCATGGGCGGGAGAGGCCGCCAGCCGGGAGCAACACTCGCTTGCACATCGGCGCTATCTGTCATCATTTCTCGATGAGCGTGATGATTGGATACAGGTTAATCGCGTTACGTTACATCTTTCACGGACGATAATCAGGAGGATAAATGAAAATTTGGCCAGGGATTATCGCCGCCGCGCTGTTGGCGGGGTGCCAAAATCCACAGCAGGATACGCTCGTCGATCGCGGCGCTTACCAGCTCGAAACCCTGCATCAGGCACAGGGCGCCGATCAGCGCATCCGGTTTTTGGTGATGCACTACACGGCGGAAGACTTCCATTCATCGCTGAAAACGCTGACCGACGAGCACGTCAGCGCCCATTATCTGCTGCCGGCGCACCCGCAGCGCGAGCACGGCAAACCGACGGTGTATCGGCTGGTGCCGGAAGCGATGCGCGCCTGGCATGCCGGCGCCAGCGCCTGGCGCGGCCGCAGCAACCTCAACGACACCTCGATCGGCATCGAAATCGTCAACAAGGGCTTCACCCGCAGCATGCTGTTCACCCACTGGCAACCCTATACGGCGGAGCAGATCGCCGTGCTGATCCCGCTGAGCCGCGACATTATCCAACGTTATGGCATCCAGCCGCAGGACGTGGTGGGGCACAGCGATATCGCGCCGCAGCGCAAACAGGATCCCGGCCCGCTGTTCCCCTGGCGGCAGCTGGCCCAGGCCGGCATCGGCGCCTGGCCGGACGAACGAGACGTGCAGCGTTTGCTGGCGGGGCGCGATCGTCATGCGCCGGTACCGATGACGCCGCTGCTCGAAAAGCTGGCGCGTTACGGCTATGCGATCGAGCCGTCATGGGATGCGCGGCAGCAGCGCAACGTGGTAGCGGCGTTTCAGATGCACTTCCGGCCCGACGATGTGCGCGGCGAGCCGGATGCAGAGAGTGAAGCGATTGTCGATGCGCTGCTGGTGAAGTACGGCGCGGCGCGTTGATTACAGGCCGTGCAGCTTACCGTGATCTTTCAGCCAGCGGGCGGTGCGCGCGATGCCTTCTTCCAGCGAGACGATCGGCTGATAGCCCAGCTCTTGCTGCGCGCGGGTGGTATCGAGCGTGAGGTCGAAGTTGAGTTTAGCGACGCCGTAGTGGGTCAGCACCGGCTCCTTCTCGCTTTTGCTGCCGAGGCGTTCCATGCCGCGCGCCATCATATCGAGCATCGGATAGGGGACGGAGCGGATATGGCACTTCATGCCCAGATCGTCGATCAGCTGCTGCACCACGGTGCGTAGCGGGCGCGGCTGCTGGTTAGTGATGTTGTAGGCGCGGCCGGACGGGGTATCTTCTTTTAGCGTCGCCAGCCACATGGCGTGCACCGCATTCTCCAGATAGGTCATGTCCACCATCGCCGCGCCGCCGCGCGGCAGCAGCAGGTTGCCGTAGCGTTTGATCATCTGCAACAGCCGCGGCAGCATCACTTTGTCGTGCGGCCCGAACAATCCCTGCGGGCGCAGAATGGTGAAATGAGTCTGCGGATTGGACAGCGCTAACTGCTGGATCACCTGCTCGCCGGCGGCCTTGCTGCGCGCGAATTCGTTGGCGTAGCGCTGCGGGCGGAAGTCTTCGGTCACGTTGCGGTGATGGTGGTAATCGAAATAGATCGCCGGGGAGGAGATGTGAATGAACTGCGCTACGCCGTAGGCCGCCGCCCATTCGCCGAGGCGGCGGGTGGCGCGGACGTTGGCCAGTTCGAAGGCCTCTTCGGTGCCCCAGGGCGAGGTAAAGCTGGAGCAGTGCCACAGCACGTCAACGTCCGCCAGCATCGCCTTGGCCTGCGAAGAGATCAGATTGGTGAGATCGGCATGAATAAACTCCGCGCCCATTTTTTCCAGCAGGCCGCCCATCGCCTGGTTGCGGCCGGTGGCGCGCACTTTGATGCCCTGGCGGCGCAGATATTCAACGGCGTTACGGCCTAACCCACTGGTGGCACCGGTGACCAATACCTTCATAACGGACTCTATTCTCACCCAAAATCGGAATACCGGCGGGCGCTTGCGGCGCTCCCAGCAAATAAGATGCCATTCTTCCGTGATTTCGTGCGCTATGCAATCGGAAAGCCCCGAAGCACAGCGGCAAACTGTGCGGTTGATCGACAAATGAACGGCGTTCAGCGCTGTTGGCGATCCCGGCTCTCAGCAAGCTCGGCGATGCGCTTCGCCATGCCGCGAAAAATGAACAGGTGTGCGGGCATCATGGCGAACCAATACAGCAGCCCGCTGAAGCCGGCCGGATGCCACCAGGCGCGCACGTCCAGCGTGCGGCGATCGCCGTGATCGGTGATGCTGAAGCTCAGCCGCCCCAGCCCCGGTGCCTTCATGCCGAACAGCAGCGCCAGTTGCCGCAGCGGCTTCAGCGTGATGACTTTCCAGCCGTCGATCTCGTCGCCCAGCGCCAGGGTCGCGCGCGCCGGGCGGCCGTAGACCACCCCGTTGCCGATCATGTCGTCCATGCGAGCGCGGAGCCGCCACAGAATATTGGCGTAGAAATAGCCTTCTTCGCCCCCCAGCTGCTGCACCGTTTGCCACAGGGCCTCGCGGGTGGCGGCGGTGTCCAGCGAACAACCGGCCTGTTTTGGATAGTAACCGTAGCCGGGGCGCCAGCGGGCCCGCGCCGCCGGATCGTAGCCCCAGTCGGCGGAATCGACCACCTCCTGTTCGCGCTGCAGCGTGGTGGCGACCGCCTGATCAAAGGTGTGCAGCCGCTGCGGGATCAGGGCCTGCAGCGGCCGGCCGTCGGCGGGCAGATCGTGCTTCAGCCCCTGGATCAGCGCGCGGGCGATCGGCGGCGGCACCGAGGTGATCAGGCTGATGAACCACACCGAAATCAGCCGCGTCGGCAAAGGGATCGGGATCAGCCAGCGCCGCTTGCCGCTGAGGGCGATAAAGCGTTTGAACATATCCTGATAGCTGAGGTACTCCGGCCCGGCAACGTCGAAGATGCGGTGTTCCTGCGCCGGGTGCGCCAGCAGATCGGCCAGATAAACCAGCAGGTTCTCCAGCGCCACCGGCGACGACTTCGAACGCACCCAGCGCGGCGGCGTCAGCACCGGCAGGTTATAGACCATGTCGCGCATCACTTCGAACGCCGCCGAGCCGGGGCCGACGATGATGCCGGCGCGCAGCTCGGTCACCGGCACGCCGCTCTGGCGCAAGATCTCGCCGGTCAGGCGGCGGGCCGCCAGGTGCGGTGAGCTGTCGTCGTTCGGCTGCAGCGCGCCGAGAAAGATCACCTGTTTGACGCCGGCATTGCGCAGCGCGTCGCGCAGGTTTTCCGCCGCCTGGCGCTCCTTCTCGATAAAATCGTCGCCGTCGCCCATCGCGTGTACCAGATAGTAAAGCGTATCGATCTCCCACAGCGCCGCGCTCAGGGTCTCCGGGCGATACAGATCGGCATACAGGCAGTTGACCTGCGGCCAGTTCCGCTCCTGCAGCCACTCGATGCGCCGCGCGGCGGCGGTAATCTGGTGCCCCTGTTCGATCAGGTGCGGGATCAGGTTCTGGCCTATATAGCCGCTGGCTCCAAGAACCAGTACGCGTTGGGGTGTCATCGGGCCGCCTTGTGCGGTAGAGGATTGGCAGAACGACAGGATGCCAAATTCAGGGTTTAAATGCACTTTTTGTATGGGCATAAGCCGGTTGCATCCATCCTGGCGCAGGTTCACACTACGCGCCCCCTTACCGAACGAAAAACCGGATGTCATGAAGCTCAATGTGATTTGTTACGCCCTGCTGGGCCTGGCGCTGGTCGCCAGCCTGTTCTCGCTGCATCCGGTGTGGATGTGGTTGCTGCTGGCCAACCTGCTGACGTTTCTGATCTACGGCGGCGATAAGCTGGCGGCGCGCAAAGGGTGGCGGCGGGTACCGGAGGCGACGCTGTTGCTGTTCGGCGCGCTGGGCGGATGGTTGGGCGCACTGGTGGCACAGCAGCTGTTTCGCCACAAAACCCAGAAGCAGCCGTTTAAAACCTGGTTCATCCTCAGCGTGGCGCTCAACCTGGTGGCGGTGCTGGGGCTGTGGTACTGGGTTTATGGCCGCTGGATCTTCTGATTACAACAGCAGCGGCAGGGTAGCGCTGGCGGTGGCCTGCATCGCCTGAGCGTAGGCGGGATCGCGCTGAGCCAGTTCGGCGATCATCAACTCCACCAGCAGCATGGCGCCGACCTTGGCCGGCAGGGCGCCGGCGGTCAGCGGCCCTTCCGGTTTGGCCGCCACCAACAGCGTATCCGCCATTTTAGCCAGCGGGCTGCGTTGGGTGTTGCTGATTGCGATCACGCGTGCGCCGCGCCCTTTGGCCAACGCCACCGCATGCAGTACGTCCTTGGTGGAGCCGGAGCTGGAGATGACGATCAGCAGATCCCGCTCACTCAGCGAGGCGGCATTCATCGCCGCCCGGTGCATGTCGCTGAACAGCTGCGCCGGTTTGCCGAGGCGCAACAGTTTGTAGTGCAGAAAATCGCCGATGATGGCGCTGGCGGCGACGCCGTAAATCTGTACCGAAGCGCAACGCTGCAGGCTGTCCGCCGCCTGTTGCAGCGCCTGAGGATCCAACAGCGCGCCGGTATCCCGCAGCGCCTGCACGCTCTCTTCCACCAAATTTTCCGTTGCGCTTTGCCGCGTCGTCGCCTCCGGCTGGTTTTGTTGCAGGCTGAGGGCCAGCGCCATTTTAAATTCGGTATAGCCTTTACAGCCCAGATGGCGGCACAGCCGCGTGACGCTGGCTTCGCTGGTGGCGCTTTCACGCGCCAGTTCGGTGATGGTTAGGTAAACGGCGCGGGAGGGCTCCGCAAGAAGATAGTTGCCGAGCTTTTGCAGCGTGGGGCTGTACCCCGCCAAATCCTGCCGCAGCCGCAATAACAAGTTGCCTGTATTCATCACGTTACCTTTCTGAGTATGCCCGTTTCTATTGTGGCGGAAAGACGCCGCCGCTCGCCAGCAAAATCGACGGATTGTGAAGCCGATCATCGTTATGAATAAAATTTTCATTAAATAAATTTTAATGTGGTAAAAATTTTCATCATAAAAATGATAGCGGGGAAAAATTTATGTCAACACCAGAATTGTCACGCTCCGGCGGCTGGTTCGAAAAAGCCCAGCTGTTCGGCAAATCGTTCATGCTGCCGATCGCCGTACTGCCGGCGGCCGGCCTGCTGCTGGGGATCGGCGGTGCGCTGTCCAACCCCAATACCGTCGAGGCGTATCCCTGGCTCGACGTCGGCTGGCTGCAAAGCGTATTTACGGTGATGGCCAGCGCCGGCGCCATCGTGTTCGCCAACCTGGCGGTCCTGTTCGCGGTCGGCGTGGCGGTGGGGTTGGCCAAAAGCGACAAGGGCACGGCGGGGCTGGCCTCGCTGATCGCCTATCTGGTGATGAACGCCACCATCAATGCGCTGTTGAAAATCAACGGCACGCTGGCCACGCAGAACGCCGGCGCGGTGGGGCAGGGAACGATTCTCGGGATCCAGACGCTGGAGACCGGGGTGTTCGGCGGGGTAGTCATCGGTCTGGTGACCTGGTATCTGCACGGCCGCTACAACAAAATAGCGCTGCCGCCGTTCCTGGGCTTTTTCGGCGGCTCGCGCTTTGTGCCGATTGTCAGTTCACTGGCGGCGATGGCGGTCGGCGCCCTGATGACCGTGGTGTGGCCGCCTTTCCAACGGCTGATCTTCGGCATGGGCGGCCTGGTGGACGCCAGCGGCTATCTCGGCACCTTTATCTACGGCTTCGTGCTGCGCATGCTTGGGCCGTTCGGCCTGCATCACATCTTCTACCTGCCGTTCTGGACCACCGCGCTCGGCGGCAGCGAAGTGATCAACGGACAGCTGGTGGAAGGCACGCAGCGCATTTTCTTCGCCCAGTTGGCCGACCCGAATACGCAGCAGTTCTACATCGGCACGGCGCGTTTCATGTCCGGCCGCTTTATCACCATGATGTTTGGCCTGGTCGGCGCCTGCCTGGCGATGTACCAAAGCGCGCGCCCGGAGAACCGCAAGCGCGTCGGCGGGCTGCTGCTGTCGGCGGCGCTGACCTCTTTCCTGACCGGCATCACTGAGCCTATCGAATTCTCGTTCCTGTTCATCGCGCCGGCGCTGTACGTGGTGCACGCGCTGTTCGACGGCCTGGCGTTCGCGATCGCACACATTCTGCATATCACCATCGGCCAGACGTTCTCCGGCGGTTTTATCGATTTCATGCTGTTCGGCGTGCTGCAGGGCGAAGCGAAAACCCATTGGATGTATGTGCCGCTGGTCGGGGTGCCCTGGTTCTTCCTGTACTACTTCACGTTCCGTTTCCTGATCCTGCGCTTCAATTTCAAAACGCCGGGGCGCGAGGTGGAAACCGTGCCGGAAGCGGTGATGAGCGGCACCGAACGCTCGCAGCAGGTGCTGGCGGCGCTGGGTGGCAAAGAGAATATCGTCGAACTGGATTGTTGCGCCACGCGGCTGCGCGTGACGTTAAAACAGAGCCGGTTGCTGGACGAGGGCGGGCTGAAGGACAGCGGCGCGCGGGCGGTGATCGTTCGCGGCAACGGCGTTCAGGTGATCTATGGCCCGCACGTGACCATTATTAAAAACGAAGTCGAGGAGTTGTTGGATTTATGACGCTTTCCATTTTGCAGCAGATTAAGGGTCGGCTGGTGGTGTCTTGCCAGGCGCTGGACGACGAGCCGCTGCACAGCGATTTTATCATGGCACGCATGGCGCTGGCGGCCGAGCAAGGCGGTGCGGCAGCGATCCGCGCCAACGGCGTCGAAGACGTTAAAGCCATCATGCGCACGGTGGCGCTGCCGGTGATCGGCATTATCAAGCGCGATTATGCCGGTAGCGATGTCTATATCACGCCGACCCTGCGTGAAATCGATGAGCTGATGGCTGCGGCGCCACAGATGATTGCGCTGGACGCGACCGGCCACCCTCGGCCAGGGGAGCTGCAGCTGGCGGCGTTGGTTGCCGCGATCCGCGCCAGGTATCCCCGGCTGCTGCTGATGGCGGACATCGCCACCGTGGAAGAGGCGCAAGAGGCTGCCAGGTTGGGGTTCGACTGCGTGGGCACCACGCTGCACGGCTATACCGCCGAAAGCCGGGGCGCCCGACTGGCGGAGGACGATTTCGGTTTTCTGCGCGCGGTGCTGGCGGCGGTGCCGGTGCCGGTCATCGCCGAGGGCAATGTCGAAACGCCGGCGATGGCCGCACGCTGCCTGACGTTGGGGGCGCATGCGGTCGTGGTGGGCGGCGCCATTACGCGCCCGCAGCAGATCACTCGCCGTTTTGTCGAGGCCATCGGCGGGCGGTGAAGGGCTCCCCGGCGCGCCGGGGAGGAGGGATCAGGCGTGTTGCTGGAGGAACTCCCGCCACAGCTCGACCACCCGCTGCAGATCCTGACGGCTGACGTCGAGGTGGGTCAGAATGCGCGTCAGCGGGCCGCTGCTGATCAGCACGCCGCGTTCGCGCATCCACGGGCCGAATTTGGCCGCCAGCGCCGGCGATTGGCGCAGGTACAGCACGTTGGTCTGTGCGCCGGGTTCGGCGATCTCTACGCCGATCTGCCGCAGCTGTTGCTCCAGCCAGACCGCGTTGTCATGGTCTTCGCGCAGCCGCGCGACGTTATGCTCCAGCGCGTAGAGGCCGGCTGCCGCCAGGATGCCGGCCTGACGCAGCCCGCCGCCGGTCATCTTGCGCCAGCGCAGCGCGCGCTGAATGAAGGCCTCGCTGCCGCACAGCAGCGATCCGACCGGCGCGCCCAATCCTTTTGACAGGCAAATGGTGAAGGTGTCGCAGTATTGCACGATCTCTTTCAGCGGCAGGTTCAGCGCCACGGCGGCGTTGAAGATGCGCGCGCCGTCGATATGCAGCGCCAGCTGCCGCTCGCGGCTAAACTGCCACGCCTGCTGCAGGTAGGCCTGCGGCAGAACTCGGCCGCTGATGGTGTTTTCCAGGCTCAGCAGCCGGGTGCGGGCGAAGTGGATATCGTCGGGTTTGATGGCGGCGGCGAGCTTATCCAGCGGCAGCGTGCCGTCCGCGTCGGCCTCGATCGGCTGCGGCTGGATGCTGCCCAGCACCGCCGCGCCGCCGGCCTCGTATTTATAGTTGTGCGCCTGTTGGCCGACCAGATACTCGTCGCCGCGCTGGCAGTGGCTCAGCAGCGCCACCAGGTTGGCCTGGGTGCCGCTGGGCAAAAACAGCGCCGCTTCTTTACCTGACAGGCGTACCGCCTCGGCCTCCAGCGCGTTGACCGTCGGGTCATCGCCGTAGACGTCGTCGCCGACCTCTGCCTGAGCCATCGCCTGGCGCATGGCGGCGCTGGGGCGGGTGACGGTGTCGCTGCGTAGATCGATAAGCATAGGGTTCCTGGAATGTAAGGGAGAGGAAAAGGGTACATGGCATCATATACCCTTATTTTACCGGGGGCAGCTTGCTTAGCGCAGCCAGTTGGTCTTCGCCAGCTCGACCACTTCGTCGCCGCGGCCGTTGATGATGGCGCGCAGCATGTACAGGCTGAAGCCTTTCGCCTGTTCGAACTTGATCTGCGGCGGCATCGCCAGCTCTTGCTTGGCGGTGACCACGTCCAGCAGCGCCGGGCCGGGGTGCGCCAACATCTCCTGCAGCGCCCCGTCCAGCTCCGAGGCTTTTTCCACGCGGATGCCTTTGATGCCGGCGGCGTTGGCGATCGCCGCGAAGTCCGGGTTATGCAGGTCGGTGCCGTCGGTCAGGTAGCCGCCGGCCTTCATCTCCATCGCCACGAACCCCAGCACGCTGTTGTTGAACACCACGATTTTCACCGGCAGCTTGAGCTGCGCCAGCGACAGGAAATCCCCCATCAGCATGGTGAAGCCGCCGTCGCCGCACATGGCGATCACCTGTTTATCCGGCGCGGTGGCCTGGGCGCCGATCGCCTGCGGCATGGCGTTGGCCATCGAACCGTGGTTGAACGAACCGAGCAGGCGGCGCTTGCCGTTCATTTTCACGTAGCGGGCGGCCCACACCGTCGGCGTGCCGACGTCGCAGGTAAAGATGGCATCGTCGCTGGCGTACTGGCTGAGCTGCTGCGCCAGATACTGCGGGTGGATCGGCTGGTCGTCGTTGGCGGTCGCCAGCCCGTCGAGATCCTTACGGGCGTTGCGGTAATGCTCCAGCGCCTTGTCGAGGAACGCCCGGTCGCGCTTGGGCTCCAACTGCGGCAGAAGGGCGGTGAGGGTGGTGTGGATATCGCCCACCAGCGCCATGTTGACCGGGCAGTGCGCGCCGATGCTGCCGGGGTTGATGTCGATCTGAATGATATTGGCGTTGGTGGGGTAGAACGCGCGGTAGGGGAACTGGGTGCCGAGCAGCACCAGCGTGTCGGCGTTCATCATCGCGTGATAGCCGGAGGAGAAGCCGATCAGCCCGGTCATGCCGACGCTGTAGGGGTTATCCCATTCGATGTGCTCCTTGCCGCGCAGCGCGTGCACCACCGGCGCCTGCAGCAGCTCGGCCAGCTTGACGACCTCATCGTGCGCGCCGGCGCAGCCGCTGCCGCACATCAGGGTGATGTTCTTCGCCTGATTCAGCGTCTCCGCCAGCTTGTTCAGCTCGCTCATCGGCGGCTGCACCAGCGGCAGCGCCGGGGTATGCCAGGTCAGGGTCGCGTCTTCCGGCGCCATGCGCAGCGCCACGTCGCCCGGCAAGACTACCACCGAGACGCCGCGGTTGAGGATCGCTTTGCGCATGGCGATCTCCAGCACGCGCGGCAGCTGTTCCGGGTTGGAAACCAGCTCGCAATAGTGGCTGCATTCGCGGAACAGCTCCTGCGGATGCGTTTCCTGGAAGTAGCCGCTGCCGATTTCGCTGGAAGGAATGTGTGCGGCGATCGCCAGCACCGGCACATGGTTGCGGTGGCAGTCGAACAGCCCGTTGATCAGGTGCAGGTTGCCGGGGCCGCAGGAACCGGCGCACACCGCCAGCTGGCCGGTGAGCTGGGCTTCGGCGCCGGCGGCGAAGGCGGCCACCTCTTCATGGCGGGTGCCCAGCCATTCGATGGTGCCCATGCGGTGCAGGCTGTCGCTCAGGCCGTTGAGCGAATCGCCGGTCACGCCCCAAATGCGTTTTACGCCGGCTTGATCCAGCGTTTTGGCGATCAGTGTGGCTACGGTTTGCTTCATGGTTCCCCCAAACATGGTTTGAAAAACGATGTGTACTCGATCCGGTGAGTGGCAGCAGAACAACTGCAAGCATAGCTTACCGGCTGTGGACGAGATGCGGTCAGGAAGGGTAAAGAGCGTAGGACGGAGGAAAGTGTAACCGGGCGGGGATGAGGGAGCTTGCCGATAAATGCCCCATCGCGGCGATGGGGCCAGGGGATCACGCCAGCGTGACGTCGCCCTGCAGCTGGCAACTGCAGGCCAGCACATAGCCCTGAGCTACCTCTTCCGCGCTCAGCGTCATGGTGCTGGTGGTGGTGTAGTCGCCCTCGAGGATGCGGGTTTTGCACGAGCCGCACACCCCGGCGCGGCAGGCGGCGTTGACCGGCAGGGCATTGGCCTCCATCGCCGCCAGCAGCGTGCTGCCGACCGGCACGCGGAATTCGCGCAGCGGGCGGGCAGCGCGCAGCGTCAGCCCTTCAGTAGCATCGGCCTGCGTTGTCGGCGTGTGGAACTGCTCTTTATGGAAACGCTCGGCCGGCACGCCGAGCCGGCGGCAAAGCTGCTCCACCTGTTCCATGTAGGGCGCAGGGCCGCAGGTCATCACCGTGCGTTCGGCGATATCCGGCGCCGCCTGCCGCAGCGTCTGTTCATCGATGCGGCCGCTGAGGTAGCCGGGTTGCAGATCCCGCTCGGCCATCAGCGTCAGGCGCAGCTGCGGATGAGCGGCGCACAGCGCGCGCCATTGATCGGCGAAAATCGTGTCGGCGGGGGTGCGCACGTTAAAAATCACGGCGATATCGCAGGCCGGACGGTTGGCGGTCAGCCAGCGGCACATCGAGACGATCGGCGTCACGCCGCAGCCGGCGGCCAGCATCAGATAACGATCGGCCGGATGGCGCTCGCAGCTGAACTCGCCCTGGGCATCGGACAACCACAGCGTGTTGCCGGGCTTGACCTCTTGCGTCAGCCAGCGCGACCCGACGCCGTCCGGCAGGCAGCGCACGCTGATGCTGAGAAAGCGGCTCTGGCCGGGCGAGGAGGAGAGCGTATAGGCGCGCAGCGTCTCCTCGCTGTTGCGGATGCTGACCAGCGCAAACTGGCCCGCCTGATAGGGGTAGAAAACGTCGCAGATCAGGTTCAGCGTCCAGACGTCGGCGGTTTCACGCCGGATGGAATGCACCTGCATGCGGTTTGGGCAAAGCGGAGTGGGTTGAGTCATCGGGGCACCTCAAAAAGCAAAGGGGCCGGCGCAGGCGGCCCCATAACGTAACGGCATCAGGCGAGCAGCGCGTTGATATCCTGCTCGACGGTGGTGATCGGACGCAGGCCGAATTTCTCGTTGAGGATCGCCATCAGGTTGTCGGTCAGGAAGCCCGGCGCAGTCGGGCCGGTAACGATGTTTTTCACCCCCAGCGACAGCAGCGTCAGCAGAATGACGATCGCCTTCTGTTCAAACCAGGACAGCACCAGGCTGAGCGGCAGCTCGTTGACGCTGCAGCCGAGCGTGTCCGCCAGCTTGACCGCCAGCATGATGGCGGAGTAGGCGTCGTTGCACTGGCCGACGTCCAGCAGGCGCGGCAGCCCTTCCAGGGTGCCGAAGTCCAGCTTGTTGAAACGGTACTTGCCGCAGGCCAGCGTCATGATCAGGCAGTCTTGCGGCACGCTGCGGGCGAAGTCGGTGAAGTAGCTGCGCTCGTCGCGGCTGCCGTCGCAGCCGCCGACCAGGAAGACGTGGCGCAGTTTTTTCTGCGACACCAGATCGATCACCGTGTCGGCGGCGTTCAGCAGCGTCTGGCGGCCGAAGCCGACGGTGATCAGGTGCTCAATCTCGGTGTAAGGGAAGCCGTTCATGCCCTGCGCCTGGCGGATCACGGCGCCGAAGTCGTCGCCTTCCAGATGGTTGACGCCCGGCCAGCCGACGATGCTGCGGGTCCAGATGCGATCGCCGTAGTTGCCGACGTTCGGATCGATGATGCAGTTAGAGGTCATCACGATCGGGCCGGGGAATTTGGCGAATTCCGTCTGCTGGTTCTGCCAGCCGCTGCCGTAGTTGCCCACCAGATGCTTGAATTTTTTCAGTTCCGGATAGCCGTGCGCCGGCAGCATTTCGCCGTGGGTGTAGACGTTGACGTTTTGCCCTTCGGTTTGTTCGAGCAGCATGCGCAGATCTTTCAGATCGTGGCCGGAGATCAGAATGGCTTTCCCGGCCACCGGGCGCACGTTGACCGCGCTGGGCTGCGGATCGCCGTAGGCCTGGGTTTCGCCGCGATCGAGGATCGCCATCACGTTGAAGTTCATCTTGCCGATGCCCATGGCGTTGTTCAGCAGGGTATCGACGTCGCGCGGCCGGGTGCCGAGCCAGGCCATAAAGGCGTGGTAGTCGGCATAGAGCTGCTCGTCGAACTGGCCGAGCACGTGCGCGTGTTCCATATAGGCCGCCGCGCCTTTCAGGCCGTACAGGCACAGCATGCGCAACCCGTGGACGTCGTCGCCTACCTCGGTCTTGTCGCTGTTGAGGGCAAACTGCGCCGCCTGTTGCAGCAGCGCAGGCATATCGTCACCGGCCAGCTGCAGCGCCGCCATCGGGTGATCGACGCGTACGCCGGCGTCCAGCAGCCGGCAACGGGCGGCCAGCGAATCGCGCAGCAGCAGGGTTTCGCGCGCGTAGCCGATGATGCGCTGAGAGTCGAAGTTAACGTTGGTCAGGGTGGAGAAGAAGGCGCGCGGGGCGAAGCTGTCGATCTCGTGGTCGACGATGCCCAGCGAACGCGCCTGCAGCGCCCAGGCGGAAAGCCCCTGCAGCGCCGCCACCAGCAGATCCTGCAGATCGGAGGTTTCCGCCGTCTTGCCGCACATGCCCTGAGCATACGCGCAGCCGTTGCCTGCCGGGGTACGGATGGTTTGTTCACATTGCACACAGAACATAGTCGCTTCCTTTTATTTTTAAAGTTGCATTTGTAATGCTTGTTTAAAAGCATAGATCGGCGATCGGGGTTGCAAAAGGCTTTTGTGCGACTACTGCGGGCAAGTTTGATTTAGCGCAATTTTGCCGTGCGGATGGGAATTATTACGCTTTGGGGGCCGGGCGGCCCCCAGGGGAAAGGATCAGGAGAACAGGGCGATCAGCACCGGCGCCAGCAGGCTGAGCAGGAAGCCGTGCACGATGGCGGGGGGCACCATGTCCAGCCCGCCGCTGCGCTGCAGCACCGGCAGGGTGAAGTCCATCGAGGTGGCGCCGCACAGGCCGAGGGCGGTGGAGCGGCTGCGGCGCACCAGCGTCGGGATCAGCATGATCGCCACCAGCTCGCGCGCCAGATCGTTGAAGAACGCGGCGCTGCCCATCACCGGGCCGTAGGCGTCGGTGATCAGAATGCCCGACAGCGAATACCAGCCGAAGCCGGAGGCCATCGCCAGCCCGGCCTTGACCGGCAGCCCCAGCAGCTGCGCCGCCAGCGCGCCGCCGGCCAGCGACGCGACGGTCACCACCAACGCCACCAGCGTGCCACGGCGGTTGAGCACGATCTGGCGCAGCGTCATGCCGCTGTTGCGCAGCTGAATACCGACCAGCAACAGCAGGAAGATCAGCGCATATTCGCTGCCTTTATGGGCGAACTGCAGCCATTGCCACTGCGTCAGGCCGAGCAGGAAGCCGCCGAGCACCACGCCGCACAGCTTGAGCGACTCCAGCGCCATGTGCACGCGCGAAGGCAGCTTTTCCTGTTTATGGCTGCTGCGCCACGGCATGCGCCGCTCCAGCAGCGTCAGCAACAGCAGATTGGCGCAGAGAATGCAGAAGAAGAACACCGCGCTGTACTGGAAGATCAGCACCAGGTTACTGCTGAGATCTTCCATGAACGCCAGGCTGATACCCATGAAAAACAGGATCACGTACACCATCCAGCTCAGCAGCCGGTTGATCAGCACCAGCAGCGGGCGATGGCGTAAGGGAATGAGGTAACCGACAATCAGCGGTAACAGAATAATCAACAGTCCTGAGTACATGGTGCAGCTTGTGTCCTTGAGTTTTGAAGCGCGCCGAACGGCGGCGAGGAGCACACGCTAACCAAAAGCCCGGCTGGAGTAAAGCGGCAGATTTGACGTTGGCCGCTTGACCTGCAAGGGGTTTTTTGACCATGCTCTGTGAAGGTCACCTCATTGAAGAGGCGACGGCGCGCACGGGAGGCGGCGGATGTTCTTGGAGCGTATCGAAATTGTAGGTTTTCGCGGCATTAATCGGCTGTCCCTGATGCTGGACGACAACACGCTGTTGCTCGGCGAAAACGCCTGGGGTAAATCCAGCCTGCTGGATGCGCTGACGCTGCTGCTGGCGCCGGAGCAGAAGCTGTATCGGTTTGAAGCGCACGACTTTCATTTTCCCCCCGGTGAAGAGTCGGCCAAAGAGCGCCACCTGCAGGTGGTGTTCACCTTCTGCGAAAAAGACATCGGCCATGCGCACCTGCCGCGCTATCGCCACCTGACGCCACTGTGGGTCAAGGGCGAGGATGGCCTGAGCCGCATTCATTATCGCTGCGAGGGCGAGCTGGCCGACGACGGCACGGTGTGCACCTGGCGCGGTTTTCTCGACGCCGACGGCAACGCCTTTCAACTGCACCATATCGAACAGCTGGCCCACGCCATCATCCGCATCCACCCGGTATTGCGCCTGCGTGACGCGCGCTTTATTCGCCGCCTGCGCCCCAGCAGCCTCGGCGATGAACGCAAACCCGATACCCAGGCGCTGGCGCAGCAGCTGGATCAGCTGACGCGCGAGCTGGTGCGCAATCCGCAGAAGCTGACCAACGGTGAGCTGCGCCAGGGCCTGGCGGCCATGCAGCAGCTGCTGGAGCACTATTTTGCCGAGCAGAGTTCGCAGGTGGCGCGGCCGCGCCGCCGCGGCGGCGAACCGGAGCAGGATGCCTGGCGTGCGCTGGACGGCATCAACCGCATGGTGGCCGAACCGAACAGCCGCAGCATGCGCCTGATCCTGCTCGGGATGTTTTCCACCCTGCTGCAGGCCAAGGGCGACGTCAAGCTGGATCCGCATGCCCGGCCGCTGCTGCTGGTGGAAGACCCGGAAACTCGCCTGCACCCGATCATGCTGTCGGTGGCCTGGGGGCTGCTCAATCAGCTGCCGCTGCAGCGCATCACCACCACCAACTCCAGCGAACTGGTGTCGCTGGTGCCGGTGGAGCACGTCTGCCGGCTGGTGCGCGAGTCGGGGCGGGTCGCGACCTACCGTCTCGGGCCGCGCGGGCTGAGCGCCGAAGACGGGCGGCGCATCGCGTTTCACATCCGTTTCAACCGGCCGTCGTCGCTGTTCGCCCGCTGCTGGCTGCTGGTGGAAGGCGAGACCGAAGTGTGGCTGCTGAACGAGCTGGCGCGCCAGTGCGGCTACCATTTCGAGGCGGAAGGGGTGAGGGTCATCGAATTCGCCCAGTGCGGCCTGAAGCCGCTGCTGCGCTTTGCCCGCCGCATGGGCATCGAGTGGCATGCGCTGGTGGACGGCGACGAGGCGGGAAAAAAGTACGCCAATACCGTGCGCAGCCTGCTGGACAATCATGAAGACAACGAGCGCGATCGGCTGACCGCGCTGCCGGCGCCGGACATGGAGCACTTCATGTTCCGCGAAGGGTTCGGCCCGGTTTATCACCGGATGGCGTCGGTGCCGCTCAACGCGCAGATGCCGGTGCGCAAGGTGATCCTGAAAGCGGTCCACCACTCGTCGAAGCCGGATCTGGCGATCGAGGTCGCGATGCAGGCCGGCGAATGGGGCACGGACTCGGTGCCGCCGCTGCTGAAGAAAATGTTCTCACGGGTGATCTGGCTGGCGCGCGGCCGGGCGGACTGACGGCCAGCCGGGCGTTATCGGGCGCAGAAATGCGCCGCCAATCCTTGTTCCAGCTCGTCCAGCAGCTGATAGCGGCGGCGATACTCGGCGCGCTTCTTGCTGGCAATCTCTTCGATCGGCTTGCGAGCGATGCGTTCGGGCAGCAGGAAATAGCCGCTGTCGAGCGGTTTGGCGCCCATCGACAGCCAGAACTGATCGTAATCGGCGTGCAGTTTGTCCTTCTTCTTACTCTGGTAACGCCAGTTTTGATAGATATGGGTGGCGTTGCCGACCGCCACGATCTGGCGGATACCGAGGTGCCGCGCCAGCGTGCAGATGCCTTCCAGCACCAGGCGTTTGGGGAACAGGCCGTGACACTCTTTGGTGGTGTGCTGGATCTCGGCGTGCGGCACCTCATGGTTGGCGCCCTGCAGGCCGCCGATGAACAGCGTGGGTTGCTGCTGATAATGCATCAGCGCAAAGGTGATCTCCGCCAGCATCACGCCGTTGGCGTTGCGCAGCAGCAGCGTGGCTTCCCCTTCCTTATTCAGCTTGTCGATCGCCGCCAGTTCCAGCGCGATCGGCGCTTCGTTTTTGCCCATCGCGCTGGCCAGCACGAAAGACTGCGGGCCGAGGTGGCCGAGGCGCATCTTCAGCGGCATGCGCTGCGCGATGAGATCGTAATGATCGCGCAGGGCGAACAGGCATTCGATCTTGCTCATGTTGGCCGCCAGATACGGGCGATGCAGTTTGCACGGCAGGTTCGGCTGCGCGCTCAGGATCTCTTCCAGCAGCGGGTTGCTGGCCAGGGTGCTGAGCAGGCCGCTGGTAGTGCGCCAGTTGAGCAGCGAACGGCCGAGAAACTTCAGGCGAAACGAGGTTTTTTTCCAGGCGTTGCTCGGTGCCTTTTCGCCATTGATCAGCGCCGTCATCAGTTGCCAGCCGTTAAGCGGCCGGGCGGAGGCGAGTGGGTAGCTGAGCTGTGACATGATGAAATCCTTGGCTGTATTGAATGGCGCTATTTCATCAAGGCTTCACTAAACGGGAGTTCAATGCTGAACTGTAACCAGGCGTGTCTCCACATTGTGTTGAGCTAAGGTTTAGTTATTCCCTACGGTGCGTGCTAATTTAGCTCCGCCGCCGCAATGGGCGGTTGATATTCACAAGCACAGGCAGGTCAATTTTGACAGGGTTTAAAGGACATAAACGCCGCTGGATACTCGTTCTGGCGGTCATTGCGGCGCTTGCCGCGGCGGCCGTTTGGCACTTTCGCCATCCGGCGCCAACCGATTTCAAAACGGTAAAGGTCACCAAGCGCGATCTGCAGCAGAACGTGTTGGCGACCGGCCAACTGGACGCGGTGCGCAAGGTCGACGTCGGCGCGCAGGTCAGCGGGCAGCTGGAAAAGCTGTATGTCGAGATCGGCGACAAGGTGAAGAAAGGCCAGTTGCTGGGGGTTATCGATCCGCAACAGGCGCAGAACAGCATCCGCGAAGGCGAGGCGACGCTGCGTGAACTGCATGCGCAACTGCTGCAGGCGCAGGCCGAACAGCAGCTGGCGGCGGTCACGCTGCAGCGCAACCAGGCGTTGGCCAAGCTGCAGGCGGTGTCGCGCCAGGATCTGGATCAGGCGGCGACGCAGCTGGCGGTGAAGAAGGCGCAGGTGGGCACCATCAATGCGCAGATCGCGCGGAACCAGGCCAGCCTGGATACCGCCAAGATCAACCTGGCCTATACCCGCATCGAGGCGCCGATGGATGGCGACGTGGTGCAGATCACCACGCTGCAGGGCCAGACGGTGATCGCGGCGCAGCAGGCACCGAACATTCTGACGCTGGCGGATCTCGGCACCATGCTGGTGAAGGCGCAGGTATCGGAGGCCGACGTCATTAATCTCAAGCCGGGTCAGAAGGCCTGGTTCACGGTGCTGGGCGATCCGACCCGGCGCTTCGACGGCGTGCTGAAAGACATTCAGCCGACGCCGGAAAAGGTCAACAACGCCATCTTCTATTATGCGCGTTTCGAAGTGCCCAACCCGGAAAGGTTGCTGCGCTTGCAAATGACGGCGCAGGTGCATATTCAGCTGGCCGGCGTCGAGCAGGCGCTGGTGATCCCGCTGGCGGCGCTGGGCGATCAGATCGCCGACAATCGCTACCACGTCTCGGTGCTGAAACAGGGCAAGGAAGAGAAGCGCGAGGTGGCTATCGGCCTGCGCAACAATATCGACGTGCAGATCCTCAGCGGCCTCGAGGCGGGCGATGAGGTGATCGTCAGCCGCGGCGGCGTGGAGGCCGGCTGATGGCGGCGCTGTTGCAGCTGAGCGGCATCCGCCGCAGCTACCGTTCCGGCGAGCAGACGGTGGAGGTGCTGAAGGGGATCAGCCTGAGCATTGAAGCCGGTGAAATGGTGGCGATCATGGGGGCCTCCGGCTCCGGCAAATCGACGCTGATGAACATTCTCGGCTGTCTGGACAAGCCGAGCGCCGGCGTGTATCGGGTGGCCGGGCAGGATGTGGCCACCCTGAGCGACGATGCGCTGGCGCAGCTGCGGCGCGAGCATTTCGGCTTTATCTTTCAGCGCTATCATCTGCTGCCGCACTTGAGCGCGGCGCACAACGTCGAAGTGCCGGCGGTGTACGCGGGGCTGGGCAAAGCGGCGCGGCGCGAACGGGCGGTGGCGCTGTTGCGGCGTCTGGGGCTGGGGGAGCGCGTCAACTACCGGCCGAGCCAGCTTTCCGGTGGCCAGCAGCAGCGCGTCAGCATCGCCCGCGCCCTGATGAATGGCGGGCAGGTGATCCTGGCGGATGAACCGACCGGCGCGCTCGACAGCCACTCCGGCGAAGAAGTGATGGCGATCCTCAAACAGCTGTGCGCCCAGGGCCACACCGTGATCCTGGTGACCCACGATCCGGCGGTAGCGCGCCAGGCGGAGCGGATCATCGAGATCCGCGACGGCGAGATTATCGCCGATTCGCGTCCGGCACCGCAGGAGAATGCGCAGGCCAAGCCGCTGGCGCTGGCCGCGGCGGCGGCTTCCTGGCGGCAGGTGGGCGGCCGTTTCCGCGAGGCGCTGGTGATGGCCTGGCGTGCGATGGCGGCCAACAAGATGCGCACCGCGCTGACCATGCTTGGCATCATTATTGGCATTGCCTCGGTGGTGTCGATCCTGGTGATCGGCGACGCCGCCAAGCAGATGGTGCTGGCGGACATCAAATCCATCGGCACCAACACCGTCGACATATACCCCGGCAAGGACTTCGGCGATGACGATCCGACCTACCGGCAATCGTTGAAATACGGCGATCTCGATGCGCTGCGCGAACAGCCTTACATCAGCGCGCTGTCGCCGAGCATCAGCAGCAGCATGCGGCTGCGCTTGGGCAACGTCGACGCGGCGGCCAACGTCAACGGCGTCAGCGAGCAGTTCTTCCGCGTGTACGGCATGAGCTTTACCCAAGGCGTCGGCATCGATCCGCTGCAGGTGCAGTCGCAGGCGCAGACGGTGGTGATCGACGCCAATACCCAGCGGCGGCTGTTCCCGCACCAGAAGAACGTGGTGGGCGAGGTGATCCTGGTAGGCAACATGCCGGCGACGGTGGTCGGCGTGGCCAAGGAGAAGCAGTCGATGTTCGGCAGCAGCAAGACGCTGAACGTGTGGGTACCTTACAGCACCATGGCCAACCGGCTGATGGGCAACAATTATTTTGACTCGATCACCGTTCGCATCCGCGACGGCTACGACAGCAAGGAAGCGGAACAGCAGCTGTCGCGCCTGTTGACGCTGCGCCACGGCAAGAAGGACTTCTTCACCTATAACATGGACAGCCTGGTGCAAACCGCCGAGAAAACCACCCGCACGCTGCAGCTGTTCCTGACGCTGGTGGCGGTGATTTCGCTGGTGGTCGGCGGTATCGGCGTGATGAACATCATGCTGGTGTCGGTGACCGAACGCACGCGCGAGATCGGCATCCGCATGGCGGTGGGGGCCCGTTCCGGCGACGTGTTGCAGCAGTTCCTGATCGAGGCGGTATTGGTCTGCCTGGTGGGGGGCGCGCTGGGGATTACGCTGTCGTTCGCCATCGGTCTGGCGGTGCAGCTGGTATTGCCGGGCTGGCAGATCAGCTTCCCGCCGGCGGCGTTGCTGAGCGCGTTCCTTTGTTCCACCGGCATCGGGGTGGTGTTCGGCTATCTGCCGGCGCGCAATGCCGCGCGGCTGAATCCGATCGATGCGCTGGCGCGCGAGTAAGTAAAAGGCATAAAAAATGCCAGTCACACGGCGGCTGGCATTTTTATCGCAGTCACGGTCAATGCAGCGCGACGCTGCCGGAAGCGTTTAGGACAGCGCCTCGCTTTCCACCGGCACAATAAGGCTGGCATGGTTCCCTTTTGGCCCTTGATGCACGTCGAAGCTGACCTGCTGGCCCGCCTTCAACGTTCTGTAACCATCCATCTTGATGGTGGAATAATGCGCGAAAATATCTTCGCCACCGCCGGCTGGGCAGATGAAGCCAAAACCTTTGGCGTTGTTAAACCATTTAACAGTACCCGTCTCCATGCTTTTACATCCCTCGCAACGCTATTTTAAGTGAGATGAATAACTGATTTCGCACCCGCCGTGGGCGGGTAGCAGCGTGGACAAAGGGTGGTTAAAAGACCACCAGCCACGAATTTACACTCTAGAGCAAATGATCGGGCCGTCAAGGGATCGGCTTTTGTCGGCGGGGAGCAGTTCACCAAAGTTTGAAGCAGGTAACGCTATTGCCACGATTCAGTCACAATTGGCCCGTTTTTTTGCGCACGTTACAGTGCGGCGGGACGAAGCCGAAGATGATAAAATAGTAACTATCCCCCACTTTGAATAACCGAAACCTGCCCCCATATAAGAGGGCAGAGCAGAGAAGATGAGCAGCGATGGGCAATAACAACGACTGGCTAAACTTTGAACACTTGGCCGAAGAAAAACAAATCGATGCGGTAAAACCGCCGTCTATGTATAAAGTTATACTTAACAACGACGATTACACACCGATGGAATTTGTGATTGACGTTCTGCAAAAGTTCTTTTCTTATGATATTGAACGCGCAACGCAACTGATGCTCACGGTCCACTATCAAGGCAAGGCGATCTGTGGTGTTTTTACCGCCGAGGTGGCGGAAACCAAAGTCGTCCATGTGAACCGGTACGCAAGGGAGAACGAGCATCCGTTGCTTTGTACGCTGGAAAAAGCCTGAATAAGGCAATCTATTGGGGAGGTGCTTATGCTCAATCAAGAACTGGAACTCAGTCTCAACATGGCTTTCGCCAGGGCGCGTGAGCACAGACACGAGTTTATGACCGTGGAGCACCTGTTGCTGGCGTTGCTGAGCAACCCTGCCGCGCGAGAAGCGCTTGAGGCATGTACGGTGGATCTGGCCGCGTTGCGCCAGGAGCTGGAAGCCTTCATCGAACAAACCACACCGACGCTGCCCGCCGGCGAAGAAGAGCGCGACACTCAGCCGACGCTCAGCTTCCAGCGCGTGCTGCAGCGCGCGGTCTTCCATGTGCAATCTTCCGGCCGCAGCGAAGTGTCCGGCGCCAACGTGTTGGTGGCCATCTTCAGCGAGCAGGAGTCGCAGGCGGCCTATCTGCTGCGCAAACACGACGTCAGCCGTCTCGACGTGGTGAACTTTATTTCACATGGCACGCGTAAAGACGAGCCGGGCCAAGCGCCGAATGCGGAAAACCCGGTGAACGAAGAGCAGTCCGGAGGGGAAGACCGTATGGAAAACTTCACCACCAACCTCAATCAGTTGGCCCGTGTGGGCGGCATCGATCCGTTGATCGGCCGCGATCGTGAGCTGGAGCGCGCGATTCAGGTGCTGTGCCGCCGTCGTAAAAACAACCCGCTGCTGGTCGGCGAATCCGGCGTCGGCAAGACCGCCATCGCCGAGGGCCTGGCCTGGCGTATCGTGCAGGGCGACGTGCCGGAAGTGATGGCGGACTGCACGCTGTATTCGCTGGATATCGGTTCACTGCTGGCCGGCACCAAATACCGCGGCGACTTCGAGAAGCGTTTCAAAGCGCTGCTCAAGCAGCTGGAACAGGATCAGAACAGCATTTTGTTCATCGATGAAATTCACACCATCATCGGCGCCGGCGCGGCTTCCGGTGGGCAGGTGGATGCCGCCAACCTGATCAAACCGCTGCTGTCGAGCGGCAAGATCGGGGTGATCGGCTCGACCACCTACCAGGAGTTCAGCAACATCTTCGAAAAGGATCGCGCCCTGGCGCGCCGTTTCCAGAAGATCGACATCACCGAGCCGACGGCGGAAGAGACCGTTCAGATCATCAACGGCCTGAAGGCCAAGTATGAAGCGCACCACGACGTGCGTTATACCGCCAAGGCGATCCGCGCCGCGGTGGAGCTGTCGGTGAAATACATCAACGATCGTCATCTGCCGGACAAGGCGATCGACGTGATCGATGAGGCGGGCGCCCGCAGCCGGTTGATGCCGGCCAGCAAGCGCAAGAAAACCGTCAACGTGGCCGATATCGAATCCGTGGTGGCGCGTATCGCTCGCATCCCGGAGAAAACCGTGTCGGCCAGCGATCGCGACGTGCTGAGAAACCTGGGCGATCGCCTGAAGATGCTGGTGTTCGGCCAGGATCAGGCGATCGAAGCGTTGACCGAAGCGATCAAGATGAGCCGCGCCGGTCTGGGCCACGAGCGCAAGCCGGTCGGTTCCTTCCTGTTCGCCGGGCCGACCGGGGTCGGGAAAACCGAGGTCACCGTACAGTTGGCCAAGGCGATGGATATCGAGCTGCTGCGTTTCGACATGTCTGAGTACATGGAGCGGCATACCGTCAGCCGTCTGATCGGCGCGCCTCCGGGCTATGTCGGTTACGATCAGGGCGGGCTGCTGACCGATGCGGTGATCAAGCATCCGCATGCGGTGGTGCTGCTCGATGAGATCGAGAAGGCGCATCCGGACGTGTTCAACCTGCTGCTGCAGGTGATGGACAACGGGACGCTGACCGACAACAACGGCCGCAAGGCGGACTTCCGCAACGTGATCCTGGTGATGACCACCAACGCCGGGGTACGGGAAACCGAACGCAAATCGATCGGCCTGGTGCAGCAGGACCACAGCACCGACGCGATGGAAGAGATCAAGAAGGTGTTTACGCCGGAGTTCCGCAACCGTCTGGACAACATCATCTGGTTCAACCATCTGTCTACCGAGGTGATCCAGCAGGTGGTCGACAAGTTCATCGTCGAACTGCAGGCGCAGCTGGATGCGAAGGGCGTCTCGCTGGAAGTGAGCGACGAAGCGCGCGACTGGCTGTCGGTGAAGGGCTACGACCGTGCGATGGGGGCTCGCCCGATGGCGCGCGTCATGCAGGAGAACCTGAAAAAACCGTTGGCCAACGAACTGCTGTTCGGCTCGCTGGTGGACGGCGGTTCCGTGAAGGTCGAGCTGGACAAGGACAAGAAACAGCTGACCTACCACTTCCTCAGCGCCGCCAAACGCAAGGCGGACGAGGGCGCGGTACACTAAGGCTGCCTTCAGGCAAAGAAAAAGCGATGCTTCGGCATCGCTTTTTTTATGGGTGAGATTCACCGTACAACAGAAACGAGTGAGCCCTCTCAGTTTACCTGCGCACCTGCAACCCGTTGTGTAACGTCGCTGCGGGGGTAAACGGAAAGGGCTCCCGAGGGATTACATCCTCGATGCCGCCAGCGTGTGGCGCGCGGTGAGCCGATTAACGGCTACGGAAGACAATGCGGCCTTTGCTCAGGTCGTACGGGGTCAGCTCTACAGTGACTTTGTCGCCCGTCAGGATGCGGATATAGTTTTTACGCATTTTACCGGAGATGTGTGCGGTTACCACGTGCCCGTTTTCCAATTCAACGCGGAACATGGTGTTCGGCAGCGTATCAAGAACGGTGCCCTGCATTTCAATATTGTCTTCTTTGGCCATCGAATCCTCTAGGTCTAACTACCTTAGTTTTTAACCGGCAAGATAATGCCGAAAAACCCCCATTATGTAAAGATGTGTCGGTGAACATTGCACCGTTTCCACCAATTAGTTTACTGGAGAGGGCGGTTCAACCGGCTGTGGGGATATGACTTGCTGCTCCCAGCACGCCAGCGCCAAAGGCCGCCGTTGAAGGGTGCTGAGCTGCTGCAAAAATTGACGGCGCGGAATTTCACGCGCGCCAAGGCGGGCAGTGTGAGCGTTCAGCACCTGGCAGTCAATCAATTCCCCGCCATAAGCGGCAAAATGGCGGCAAAAGGCCATCAATGCGCATTTTGAGGCGTTGGTGACGCGGCTGAACATCGATTCGCCGCAGAACAACGCGCCCTGCGCCACGCCGTACATGCCGCCGACCAGTTGATCATTCTGCCACACCTCCACCGAGTGCGCGTAGCCGAGGCGGTGCAGATGCTGATAGGCGCGCTGTACCTCCGGGCCGATCCAGGTGCCTTCATCCGGCCGATGGGCGCAGGCGGCGATCACCGCGGCGAAGTTGTGGTTGAGCGTGATGCGAAACGGATCGTGGCGCAAAAAGCGTTTCAGGCTGCGGTTGAGATGAAACTCTGTCGGGAACAGCACCGCACGCGGATCGGGCGACCACCACAGAATCGCTTCCCCCGGCGAGTACCAGGGGAAAATGCCGCGCTCGTAGGCCGCCAGCAGCCGCGGCGCCGTCAGGTCGCCGCCGATAGCCAGTAGGCCGTTAGGGTCGCGCAGGGCACCCTCAGGCGAGGGAAACGCCAGCGACTGGGGGGAAAGTTTAACGATGCGCATACAGGCTCTCTGCGTCCTCTACGGGCCGATTACGGCGCCAGGTTGCTGATACGGTTGCGAAAGCGGGCATAGCGGCCCTGCCGGCGCATCAGGGTGGCGTGATCGCCCTGTTCGACAATCCGGCCGTCGTCCATCACGCAAATGCGGTCGAGATGCTCCAGGCCGTACAGACGGTGCGTCACCAGGATCAGCGTTTTGCCCTGACAATGCCGGCGCAGCAGCGCCAGGATCTGCTGCTCGGTTTCGGCGTCCAGCCCTTCGGTCGGTTCGTCGAGCAGCAGCAGCGGGGCAGGGTGCAGCAGCGCGCGGGCGATGCCAAGACGGCGCTGTTCGCCGCCGGACAGCTGCCGGCCGCCTTCGCCCAGCCAGGCGTTCAGCCCGCCGTCGCTGTCCAGCAATTTGCCGAGCCCCACCTGCTGCAGCACCTCGCTCAGGCGAGCGTCGTCGGCGTCCGGTGCGGCCAGCCGCAGGTTTTCCCGCAGCGTATCGCTGAAGATATGCACACGCTGGCTGACGACCGTGGTCATCCGACGCAGCGTGGTTTCATCATAATCCTCCAGCGGTTCGCCGTTGAGCAGAATGTTGCCGCCGTCGGTGCGCCAGGCGCGGGTCAGCAGCTGCAGCAGGGTGGACTTGCCGCAGCCGGTGCGGCCGAGCAAGGCGATGTGTTCGCCGGCCGCGACCTCGAGCGTGACGTCGCGCAGCATCGGCTGCGGCTGGTCGGGGTAGGTGAAACTCAGCTGCCGCAGGCTAAGCTGAGCCCGATCGGCGGCGGCCGGGCCGGTGGCCGGGAAGGTGACCTCCGGCTGACGATCGATGATCTGTTTGACCCGCGTGGCGGAGGCGATCACCTGGCCGAGATGCTGGAAGGCACCGGCGACCGGCATCAGCGCTTCGAACGACGCCAGCGCGGCGAAGACGAACAGTGCGATCAGCGCGCCGGGTTGGGTATCGCCGCCGATGCCGGCGGCGGTCAGCCACAGCAGCAGCGTCACCGTCAGCCCGCTGGCGAGGATCATCAGCGCCTGCGCCTTGCCGCTCAGCGAGGCTTGCTGCCACTGGCGGCGTTGCCACCGCTGTTCGGTGGCGTTTAGCGTCTGGCGGAAGTCGTTGACGGCACCGAACACCACCAGCTCGGCCTGCCCCTGCAGCCAGGCGGTCAGGTCGGTTCGGTATTGGCCGCGCAGGGCGGTAAGCTGGCCGCCGATCGGTTTACCGGCGCGATAGAACACCGGCGGCACCAGCAGCAGCAACAGTAACAGAATGCCGCCCAGCGTCAGGGCGAGCGCAGGATCGAGCCAGCTCAGGCCGTAGGTGACCACCAGGATCACCACCGCCGCGCTGATCAGCGGCGAGATCACCCGCAGATAAAGATGATCCAGCGTGTCCACGTCCGCCACCAGGCGGTTGAGCAGGTCGGCCTGGCGGAAGCGGGCGATGCCGCCCGGCGTCAGCGGCAGGATCTTGCTGAAGGTGAACACCCGCAGATGCGACAGCACGCGGAAGGTGGCGTCGTGGCTGACGACTCGCTCGGCATAGCGCCCGGCGGTGCGGAAGATTGCCGCGCCGCGCACGCCGGCGGCCGGCAGCATGTAGTTGAAGGTCAACAGGCCCGCCAATCCGGCCAGCGACGAGGCGGCCAGGAACCAGCCGGAGAGTGCCAGCAGGCCGATGCTGGCCAGCAGAGTGACGATCGCCAAAAGGATGCCCAGGCTAATCAACAGGCTATGGCGGCGATACAACGCCAAAAACGGCAGCAAAACGCGCATGATTAAAGCTCCCCGCGGCGATGGGCGATCAGAGTGGCAAACAGGCCCGGTTGGGCGCTGAGGGTGGCGTAATCGCCCTGTTGCACGATGCGCCCGTTATCCATCACCCAAATCTGATCGTAGTCTTCGGTATCTTCCAGCTGGTGCGTCACCAGCAGGGTGGTTTGCTGATGCGAAGCGGCATTCAACGCCTGCATCACCCGCTGTTCGCTGTGGGCATCGAGGCTGGCGGCCGGTTCATCCAGCAGCAGCAGGCGGCGCGGACCGATCAGCGCCCGGGCGACCGCCACGCGCTGCGCCTGGCCGACCGACAGGCGAGCGGCGTTGTCGCCCACTTCGGTGTCGAGCCCCTGCGGCAGATAAGGGAGCAGTTCGCTGACGTAGGCGAGTTCCACCGCCTGCTGCAGCTGCGCTTCGTCGGCCTGCGGGCAGCCCAGCAGAATATTGGCGCGCAGGGTTTGCGCCGGCAGATGCGGGTTCTGGCCGACCCAGCTCAGCTGCTGGCGCCAGGTTTCGGCGGACAGTTCACGCAGCTCAATGCCGTTGACGGTCAACGACCCGCGATAGGGCAGGAAGCCGAGCAGCAGATTCAGCAGCGAGCTTTTACCGGCGCCGCTCAGCCCGACCAGCGCCACGCGCTGCTGCGGTTGCAGGGTGAAGCTCAGCGGCCCGGCCAGCAGTACGCCGTTCGGCGACAGGATTTCCAACGCGTTCGCCTGCAGCGTCAGCGGTTGATCGGCGGGCAGTTGCCGCGTGCCGTTGCCCATCTGCTCGCCTTCGGCGCTGAGGAAGGTTTCCAGCGCTTCCGCCGCGCCGATCGCCTGCGCTTTGGCATGGTAGAAGGTGCCGAGATCGCGCAGCGGTTGGAAAAACTCCGGTGCCAGAATCAACACCAGAAAACCGGAAAACAGCGTCACGCCGAGGCCGTAGCTGCCGAAGTTGAGTTCACCGAGGTAGGAAAAGCCGAAGTACACCGCCACCACGGCGATGGAGATCGAGGCGAAGAACTCCAGCACGCCGGAAGAGAGGAAGGCCAGGCGCAGCACTTCCATGGTGCGGCTGCGGAAGTCTTCGGAGGATTTGGCGATCTGCGCGGTTTCGGCCTGCGCGCGGTCGAACAGCCGCAGGGTGTCCAGGCCGCGCAGGCGGTCGAGGAAGTTGCCGCTCAAGCGCGCCAGCGCCACGAAGTTGCGGCGGTTGGCGTCGGCGGCTCCCATGCCGACCAGCGCCATAAACAGCGGGATCAGCGGCGCGGTTGCCAGCAGAATGATGCCCGCGGCCCAATTGATCGGGAAGACGGCGATCAAAATCAGCAGCGGGATGAAAACCGCCAGATACATCTGCGGCAGATAGCGCGAGTAATAGTCCTGCATATCCTCGATCTGTTCGACGATGATGCTGGCCCAGCTGCCCGCCGGTTTGCCCTGGATCCAGGCCGGGCCGAGCTGCTGCAGCTTATCCAGCACCTGTTGGCGCATGCGCTGGCGGATCACCTGCCCACACAGGAAACCAATCCGTTCCCGCAGCCAGCTTAACAGCGCCCGCAGCGCGAACGCGGCGGCCAGCCAGATAAACGAAGGGATCAGCTGTTCGCGCGGGGTATGTTCGATGATCAGGGCGTGCAGCAGGCTGGCCAGCAGCCAGGCCTGCGCCACGATCAGCAGGCTGCTGAACAGCCCCAACAGCATGGAAAGGCGCAGCCAACGCTGCGCTAACGAACTCTGGGTTTTAAGCCAACGGGTTAACTGTTGCTGTCTGGTTTTTTTCATCAGATATGCGTCTGCATCGCCGGCGCCCGTTTGTTACGGGCTGGGTTAACGTACTGTTAAATAATAGTGTTTGGCGCAATCGGCGGCAAACAAGCGAGGTCCCATGTTACCTCGTCACCCGGCAGACTGAAAATAATAAAGCGGCCAAATGTGGCTATAACAGACGCGTTACCGACTATTTGACTTCCTCACTTGCGGCCTCGGCTTCCAGAGCGGCGCACACCGACGCTCGCTCTGCGATCCGCGCCACATAATGCTGGAGCGGCGGCCACTCGCTCAGCGAAATCTCGAAGCGCGCCATCCAGCGCAACACGGTAAATAGATAAGCGTCTGCGACGCTGAAATGCGTTCCCAGCAGATAAGTTTGTGGTGCCAAAGCTTGCGCGATATAACCCAATCGCCGCCTCAACTTGTCGCGCAGCAACGCCTTGGCGCCGTCGGGCAGGGCGTCATTGAATAAAGGGGCGGCGCCGGCATGGATCTCGCTGGTGATGAAATTAAGCCATTCCTGCAGCCGTACCCGCTCAAAGGCCGTCGGTGGCGGCGCCAGCCGGCGCTCTGGGCGCAGGTCGGCGAGGTATTGAACGATAGCGGAGCCTTCGGTGATCACATTGCCATCGTCCAGTTGCAGGGCGGCGACGTAACCTTTGGGGTTGATGCGATAGAAATCCTCACCGTCGGCGCAGCGCTTGCTGCGATTGTTCACCCTGATCAGGGTGAAGGGGAGCGCTAATTCGCGCAGGACGATATGTGGGGCAAGCGAGCAGGCATCGGGAGCAAAATACAGCTTCATGCTATTTCCTTGTGGGTCAATGAGAACGCTTGCCACAGCATGCCGACGCGGGCACCGGCGGGAAAATGGAAATTTCAGAAAGCCGCTATTAGCTCAGCGACTGGCCAGAGTTTGCTCCTGTTCTCGCAGGTAACTCAGCAGGGTTTGGACGGGGAGCCGGGCCGCCGCCTCGGATGAGCACGCGAGGCCGAAACGGCGATAAATCGGCGCAACGAGCGGCAGAGCGCAAACCCCAAGCGCGTCGGGCGGGATCACGGACGCGGGCATCAGCGCGACGCCCGTGCCTTCCCTGACCAGCGTCAATGCCGTTTGCCAATCGCTGACGGTGGCGCGGATATCGGCCAGCGCCAGGCCCGACTGCTGCGCCAAGCTTTGCGCATTCAGATCGCACCCGCCGGTCGCCAGGATAAAAGGCAGCCGGAACAGGGCATCCAGCGCCACCGGCCGCCGCGCTCGCGCCAGCGGATACGCGCTGGGCACGACCGCCAGCCAGGCATCCTCTCCCAAAGGGAAGCACTGCCGCTCCGGCGCCGGATTGAGCACCACGCCGATGTCTGCCGTCGCCGATGTTAACCAGCTCTCCACTTCGTGATCGGTGCCCTCGAGCGTAATCAGCTCAATGTCGGGGTACAGACGGCGAAATTTACGCAGCAGCGGCGGCAACAGCTTGCTGAATGCCGACGGGAAACTGGCCAGGCGTATTTTGCCCGCGTGTGCGTTGCCGGCTTGTTGCGCACACTGCTGAATGGCCCGCAGTGCTTCCAACATCGTGCGGGCATGGGCGACGATCTGCTGGCCGCTTTGGGTCAGGACGACATTGTGCGGTTGGCGCACCAAAAGCCGGGTGCTCAGCATTGTCTCCAGTTGAGCGATGGCCTGGCTGGCGGCAGACTGCGTCATACCGCAGATCGCCGCAGCCTGAGTGATGGTGCCGTTGTCGGCGACGGCAACCAGCAGGCGCCAGTGAAGAAGATTATGCATCGGCGTGCATCCTCTTGAGGAGCGAAGACAAAAAAAGCGGCTCGAGAGCCGCTTTTTGCTGGTGGCGAGAAAGTCTTAGCAGACTTCTGCGCCGGCGATGCCGTCCAGGTAACGCTCTGCGTCCAGCGCCGCCATACAGCCGGTGCCGGCGGAGGTGATCGCCTGGCGGTAAATGTGATCCATCACGTCGCCTGCGGCGAAGACGCCGGGGATGGTGGTTTGGGTCGCATTGCCGTGAATGCCGGACTGCACCTTGATGTAGCCGTTTTCCAGCTCCAGCTGGCCGCCGAAGATGCCGGTGTTCGGGCTGTGGCCGATGGCGATGAACACGCCGGCCAGTTCCAGTTCGCGGGTTTCGTTTTCCGCTTTGGTGCTGCGGATACGCACGCCGGTCACGCCCATTTCATCGCCCAGCACTTCGTCCAGCGTATGGTCGGTGTGCAGCACGATATTGCCGCTTTTCACTTTTTCCATCAGCCGGTCGATCAGGATCTTCTCCGAACGGAAGCTGTCGCGGCGGTGGATCAGGTGAACCTCGGCGGCGATATTGGACAGGTACAGCGCTTCTTCAACGGCGGTGTTGCCGCCGCCGACCACGGCGACTTTCTGGTTGCGGTAGAAGAAACCGTCGCAGGTCGCACAGGCGGAAACGCCTTTACCCTTGAACGCGTCTTCGGAAGGCAGGCCAAGGTAGCGGGCGGAGGCGCCGGTTGCGATGATCAGCGCGTCGCAGCTGTATTCACCGCTGTCGCCGAACAGGCGGAACGGACGCTGCTGCAGATCGACGCTGTTGATGTGATCGAAGACGATTTCAGTCTGGAACTTCTCCGCATGCTCGCGCATGCGCTCCATCAGCGCCGGGCCGGTCAGGCCTTCGGCGTCGCCCGGCCAGTTTTCCACTTCGGTGGTGGTGGTCAGCTGGCCGCCTTGTTCCATACCGGTGATCAGCACCGGGCTCAGGTTGGCGCGCGCCGCGTAAACGGCGGCGGTGTAACCGGCCGGGCCGGAGCCCAGAATCAGTAATTTGCTATGTTTAGCCGTGCCCATGAATAACCTCTTTATTCCACAATGGCGGACAATGGAACCGATTGTAGGGAAAATGGCGCAGTAAAAAAAGCGCCGGGCGACGTTGTTAACGATTTGTATGATAGTTGTCGCCTATTAATGCACCCGCTGTCGGCAAATCGTACGCTGAACGCAGAAATTTACCTTATCAAAGCCGCATTCGGCTGCCGAATCGCCAACCGCGCAAAAACGGCGCATTCTGCGACTTCAGCCGCTCCCTGCCGGGGTTTATCTGCCAGCGATTCATAACCAAAAATGGGATGCAGACTTTTCGTGACGGTACGTTGTTCTGATTTTGCTTCTTTTACTTTGACAATCCGCTGCGCATTTGCGAAAACATCATAGGAAGAAGAAATTATCCCCGTAACACCAGCAAATCGTACGTATTTGCGCCGCGAGGCGGCAATGCGCGGTGGATGTGCGGAGCAGGGCGCGCAAGCGTTTGCAGATTTTTTCTCGACCTAAACGTCGTTACCGGCGTCGCGCGGGGTTGGACAGACAGGCTGCGCGGCGTGGAATGATGGTAGTGAAGAAGCATATGACAGGCATCGGGTCTTCGCTTGGAACGAACCCTTACACATTGACGTTGGCTAGGGTGTGGCAAGTGCACGGAAGAAAATAAGAGAGACAATAATAATGGCAGACAACAAGAAACGCCCGGGTAAAGATCTTGACCGTATCGACCGCAACATCCTGAATGAGCTGCAGAAGGATGGGCGTATTTCGAACGTCGAGCTTTCGAAGCGCGTGGGGTTATCCCCGACACCATGTTTAGAACGCGTGCGCCGTCTCGAGCGCCAGGGTTTCATTCATGGCTATACCGCATTGCTCAACCCGCATTATCTGGATGCGTCCCTGCTGGTTTTCGTGGAGATCACGCTGAACCGCGGCGCGCCGGATGTGTTTGAGCAATTCAACTCGGCAGTGCAGAAGCTTGAAGAAATTCAGGAGTGTCATCTGGTTTCCGGCGATTTCGACTACCTGTTGAAAACCCGCGTACCGGACATGTCGGCTTACCGCAAACTGTTGGGTGAAACCTTGCTGCGTTTGCCGGGGGTCAACGACACCCGTACCTACGTAGTGATGGAAGAAGTGAAACAGAGTAACCGTCTGGTTATCAAAACACGGTAAGGTGCAGGTGCAAAACCTGATTAAATTGGTTACACTCCTGTTTATTCATACAGTTTCGGCGCCGGGGAAGCTTCTCGGCGCTGTTGCTATGTCAGCTAACAGGAACCTGGAGAGCCTTTCTTGAGCCAGGAATATACAGAAGATAAAGAAGTTACCCTGAAAAGACTCAGCAGTGGCCGGCGTTTGCTGGAAGCTGTGCTTATCGTGGTAGCGATTTTTGCCGTTTACCTCATGGCTGCGCTGGTCAGCTTCAACCCGTCTGACCCAAGCTGGTCACAGACCGCATGGCATGAGCCGATTCACAATTTGGGCGGCGGTGTTGGGGCCTGGTTGGCCGACACGCTGTTCTTCACCTTCGGGGTGCTCGCCTACGCGATACCGCCGATCATGCTGGTCCTGTGCTGGGCGGCCTATCGCCAGCGCGGCAACAGAGACTACATCGACTATTTCGCGCTCTCCCTGCGCCTGATCGGCACCCTGGCGTTAGTGCTTACCTCCTGTGGGTTGGCGGCGCTGAACGTTGACGATCTCTATTACTTCGCTTCCGGTGGCGTGCTCGGCAGCCTGCTGAGCAACGCCATGTTGCCGTGGTTCAACGGCATCGGCGCCACGCTGGCGCTGCTGTGCGTGTGGGCGGCGGGGCTGACGCTGTTTACCGGCTGGTCCTGGCTGGTGATCGCCGAGAAGATCGGCGGTGCTGTGCTGGGCGTCGCGACGGTGATGACCAACCGCTCGCGCCGCGAAGAGCGCTATTTCGAGGATGACGAACGTTACGTTGACGACGAGCCTGAGCAGGCAGGGAAGGGGGCCGCCGCCGCGGTTGCCACCAGCGCCGCGGCCGCCGATGACGACGTGCTGTTCTCCGCGCCTTCGGTCACCGAAAGCGCCAAAGAGGCGGCGGAAGACGCCGCCGATCCGTTGCTCAGCGGCCTGCGAGCCGACGATGGTGAGGTTGAAGCCGACGCCGCGCCAATCGCGCCGGCGGCTTCGCCTGCACCGGCGGTGACGGCAGAGATCCACGAGCCCGTTGCCGCACCGATCGCCACACAGGCGCCGTCGGTAACGGTGGCGCCGGCCGCGCCGACCTCGGTCAATCAGCACCCGGTGAGCGCCCCGGCGCAAGACGCCACGCCGCCGCTGTATTCCTTCGAAATCCCGGAAGAAACGCCTGCGCCTAAGGCGACGCGTCCCGTCGACCCTTATCGGGACGACGATGAGCCGCGCCTGGGCAATTGGCAAGAGCCGGCTGCGCCGCAGCCGCCGGCGCGTTCTCCCTTTGATTTTACTGCCGCGCAGCGCGACAGTGCCGACGTCAGCGGAGCGGGTGGTTTCAGCGCCACCGGCGCCAAGCCACAGCTGGATACGGCAGCCGCTGCCGCTGCGGGCGCCGCAGCGGCGACCTTCATGCCGGCTTTCACGGCCACCAGCGACGGCAATCCGCAGGTTAAACAGGGCATCGGCCCTGAGCTGCCTCGGCCGAATCCGGTACGTATTCCGACGCGCCGCGAGCTGGCTTCTTACGGCATCAAGCTGCCTTCGCAGCGTGCGGCCGAGCAGGAACAGCGCCAGGCCGAGGTGGAGCCTCAGCAGCCGACGGCGGTGAGCCCGCAGGAAGAAGAGGCGCTGCAGGAAGCGGCGCTGCGTCAGGCGTTTGCCGAGCAGCAAAGCCAACGCTACGGCGAAAGTTACGCGCCGGAGCAAGATGACGAGAGCGCCCTGCAGGAAGCCGAGCTGAGCAAGGCGTTTGCCGAACAGCAGAGCCAACGTTACGGCGAAGGTTATCAACAGAACGACGAAGAGGCGCTGCAAGAGGCCGCGCTGCGCCAGGCGTTCGCCGAGCAGCAGCAGGCGCGTTACGGCCAGCAAGAACCGGCCCCGCAGGCGCCGGCTGCCAGTCCGGTCGATACCCGCAATGCTTTCAGCTTCTCGCCGATGGCGGATTTAGTGGACGATGGCCCGAGCGAGCCGATGTTCACGCTGTCCCCGCAGCTTGAAGAGCGCATTGAACAGCAAAGCGAGCAAGAGGACGACGTGCCGTTCGGCCAGTTTGAGCCTGCGGCGCCGGTTGCCCAACCTCAGCAACCGCACTCGCAGCCTCAACAGTACCAACAGCCGCAGCAACAGCAGTATCAACAGCCGTCGCAGCCGCAATATCAGCAGCCCCAGCAACCGGTGCAGCAGCCGCCTCAGCAAACTCAGGCCGAGCAACATCCGGCGATGGACAGCTTGATTCACCCGTTCCTGATGCGTAACGATCAGCCGCTGCAGAAGCCGACCACGCCGCTGCCGACGCTGGATCTGCTGACCGAAGCGCCGAAAGAGGTGGAGCCGGTCGACTCCTTCGCGCTGGAACAGAAGGCGCGCCTGGTGGAGGCCAGCCTGGCCGATTACCGCGTGAAAGCCGATGTGGTGGACATCCTGCCGGGGCCGGTCATCACCCGCTTCGAGCTGGATCTGGCGCCGGGCGTTAAAGCGGCGCGTATTTCCAACCTGTCGCGCGATCTGGCGCGCTCGCTGTCGACTTCGGCGGTGCGCGTGGTGGAAGTGATCCCCGGCAAGCCTTACGTCGGTCTGGAGCTGCCGAATGCCAAGCGGCAGACGGTGTACCTGCGCGAAGTGCTGGATTGCCCGGCCTTCCGTGACAACCCGTCGCCGCTGTCCATCGTATTGGGTAAGGACATCTCCGGCGAGCCGGTGGTGGCCGATCTGGGTAAAATGCCGCACTTGCTGGTCGCCGGTACCACCGGTTCCGGTAAGTCGGTCGGGGTCAACGCCATGATCCTGAGCATCCTGTATAAAGCCACGCCGAAAGAAGTGCGCTTTATCATGATCGACCCGAAAATGCTGGAGCTGTCGGTTTACGAAGGCATTCCGCACCTGTTGACCGATGTGGTCACCGACATGAAAGACGCCGCCAATGCGCTGCGTTGGTGCGTGGGTGAAATGGAACGCCGCTACAAGCTGATGTCTGCCCTGGGCGTGCGTAACCTGGCTGGCTACAACGAGCGAGTCGATCAGGCCGAAGCGATGGGGCGCCCGATCCCGGATCCGTTCTGGAAGCCGACCGACAGCATGGACATCACGCCGCCGGTATTGGAGAAAGAGCCGTACATCGTAGTGATGGTCGACGAATTCGCCGATCTGATCATGACGGTCGGCAAGAAGGTCGAAGAGTTGATCGCTCGCCTGGCGCAGAAAGCGCGTGCGGCGGGTATCCACCTGGTGCTGGCGACCCAGCGTCCGTCGGTGGATGTGATCACGGGTCTTATCAAGGCCAACATCCCGACGCGTATCGCCTTTACCGTGTCGAGCAAAATCGACTCCCGCACCATCCTCGATCAGGGGGGCGCCGAGTCCTTGCTGGGTATGGGTGACATGCTCTATCTGGCGCCGAACTCCTCGATTCCGGTGCGCGTACATGGCGCATTCGTGCGCGATCAGGAAGTGCACGCGGTGGTCAAGGATTGGAAAGCGCGCGAGCGGCCCCAATATAAAGAGGGCATTCTTAGCGGCGGCGAAGACGGCGAGGGCGGTGCCGGCGGCGGTATGGACGGTGACGAAGAGCTGGATCCGTTGTTTGACCAGGCGGTGGATTTCGTGGTGGATAAACGCCGTGCCTCCATCTCCGGCGTGCAGCGCCAGTTCCGCATCGGTTATAACCGCGCGGCGCGCATCATCGAACAGATGGAAGCGCAGGGCATCGTCAGCGAGCAGGGGCACAACGGCAACCGCGAGGTGCTGGCGCCGCCTCGGCACGATTGATGGTCGTTTAGCCATTGCAATTCAATAAGAAAGGGCCGCTTAAGCGGCCCTTGTGCAAAGAAGCGTAAACCCGTTTCTTCTCGGAACATTGGCCTACCGGCCGATCGCCGGCTTCGGGTAAAGTAAGCGGGTAAAGGGTTGATTTGACCCGCACGGCGTCGCCCTGCGGTTAACGCATTTCATAAGGTATCTGGAATAATGAAAAAACTGTTAGTTGCCTGCTGTCTGCTTTCGGGATTCGCTTCTACCTCCGTGCTGGCCGATGCCGCGCAGGATCTGCAAAGTCGCCTGGCGAAGGTGAACAGTTTCCACGCCAGCTTCTCACAAACCGTGACCAGCGCCGACGGCGCCGCGGTGCAACAGGGGGAAGGCGAGCTGTGGGTGAAGCGGCCAAACCTGTTCAACTGGCATATGACGTCGCCTGATGAGAGCGTGCTGGTCTCCGATGGCCAGACCCTGTGGTTCTATAACCCGTTCGTCGAGCAGGTGACGGCGACCTGGCTGAAGAACGCCACCGGCAATACGCCGTTTATGCTGATCACCCGCAATAATGCCAGCGACTGGAAACAGTACAACGTGAAGCAAAAGGGCGATGATTTCGAGCTGACGCCGAAGTCCGCCAGCGGCAACCTGAAGCAGTTCGCCATCAGCGTGACCAACAGCGGTACCATTCGCAGCTTCGCTGCGGTGGAGCAGGATGGCCAGCGCAGTTCCTACACGCTGAAAAGCCAGCAGAACGTCGCCGCCGATCCGGCCAAATTCAAATTTACCCCGCCGAAGGGGGTGACGCTGGACGACCAGCGCCAGTGAGGTGCAAGTGAGTAATAATCTGTCGCTCGATTTTTCCCAGAACGAGTTCCAGCCGTTGGCCGCGCGTATGCGGCCGACCACGCTGGCGCAGTATATCGGCCAGCAGCACCTGCTGGCCGCCGGTAAGCCGCTGCCGCGCGCCATCGAGGCCGGGCAGCTGCACTCGATGATTTTATGGGGGCCGCCGGGCACCGGGAAGACGACGCTGGCAGAGCTGATCGGCCGTTACGGCCAGGCAGATGTCGAACGGATCTCCGCCGTGACCTCCGGTATCAAGGAGATCCGCGAGGCGATCGAGCGGGCGCGGCAAAATCGCGACGCCGGCCGCCGCACCATCCTGTTCGTCGACGAAGTGCACCGCTTCAATAAGAGCCAGCAGGACGCTTTCCTGCCGCACATTGAAGACGGCACCATCACCTTTATCGGTGCCACCACCGAAAATCCGTCGTTCGAGCTGAACTCGGCGCTGTTGTCTCGCGCCCGCGTTTATCTGCTGAAGGCGCTGACCGCCGAAGATATCGGCCAGGTGCTGGATCAGGCGATGGGCGACAAGGCGCGCGGTTTTGGTGCCCAGAATATCGAGCTGCCGGCGGAAACGCGCCGCCTGCTGTCGGAGCTGGTGGGCGGCGACGCGCGCCGGGCGCTGAACAGCTTGGAAATGATGGCGGACATGGCGGAGTTAGACGCCAAAGGCGTGCGGGTGCTGACACCGGAGCTGCTGAAAGAGGTGTCGGGCGAACGCAGCGCGCGCTTCGACAACAAGGGCGACCGTTATTACGACCTGATTTCCGCGCTGCATAAATCGGTGCGCGGCTCGGCGCCGGACGCCGCGCTGTACTGGTATGCGCGCATCATTACCGCCGGCGGCGATCCGCTCTATGTGGCCCGCCGTCTGCTGGCGATTGCCTCTGAAGACGTGGGTAACGCCGATCCGCGCGGCATGCAGGTGGCGATCGCCGCCTGGGATTGCTTCACCCGCGTGGGGCCGGCGGAGGGCGAGCGCGCCATCGCGCAGGCGATCGTTTATCTCGCCTGCGCGCCGAAGAGCAACGCGGTCTACACCGCGTTCAAGGCCGCCATGCGCGACGCCAAAGAGCAGGCCGATTATGACGTGCCGGAGCACCTGCGCAACGCGCCGACCAAGCTGATGAAAGAGATGGGGCTGGGGGCGGAGTACCGTTACGCCCACGACGAACCCAACGCCTACGCCGCCGGCGAGAACTATTTCCCGCCTGAAATGGCCCATACGCGCTACTATCAACCGACCTCGCGCGGGCTGGAAGGGAAAATCGGCGAAAAGTTGGCATGGCTGGCTGAGCAGGATCAAAATAGCCCGACAAAACGCTACCGCTAGCGAGGCCGTTGCGGTAAGGTTAGCGGGTATCACTCTTCTTTTATGCGGCTATAAATCAGCCGCATAGAACAACAACACTTCTTTCAATAACAACAAGCACAGGATTAGCATGCTCGATCCCAATCTGCTGCGTAATGAGCTAGACGCAGTCGCCGTCAAACTGGCTCGCCGAGGCTTTAAACTCGATCTGGATCTGCTGCGTTCGCAGGAAGAACGCCGCAAAGTTCTGCAGGTAGAAACTGAAACGCTGCAAGCGGAACGCAACTCCCGATCGAAATCCATCGGCGCGGCCAAAGCGCGTGGGGAAGACATCGAGCCGCTGCGTCGCGAAGTGAACGAGCTGGGTGACAAGCTGGATGCCGCCAAGGCGGCGCTGGATGCGCTGCAGAGCGAGATCCGCGATTACGCCCTGACGCTGCCTAACCTGCCGGACGACGCCGTGCCGGATGGTAAAGACGACAGCGAAAACCTGGAAGTGACCCGCTGGGGCGAACCGCGCCAGTACGACTTCGCGGTGCGCGATCACGTCGATCTGGGTGAAATGGCCGGCGGGCTGGATTTTGCCGCTGCGGTTAAGCTGACCGGTTCGCGCTTCGTGGTGATGAAAGGGCAAATCGCCCGCATGCACCGCGCGCTGTCCCAGTTCATGCTGGATCTGCACACCGAGCAGCACGGCTACCTGGAGGCCTACGTGCCTTACCTGGTCAACCACGCCACGCTGTACGGTACTGGCCAGCTGCCGAAGTTCGGCGAAGATCTGTTCCATACCCGTCCGCTGGAAGAAGAAGCCGACAGCAGCAACTATGCGCTGATCCCAACGGCGGAAGTGCCGCTGACCAACCTGGTGCGCGACGAGATCGTGGAAGAGGAATCTCTGCCGCTGAAAATGACCGCACACACGCCATGCTTCCGTGCGGAAGCCGGTTCTTACGGCCGTGACACCCGCGGTTTGATCCGCATGCACCAGTTCGACAAGGTCGAGATGGTGCAGATCGTTCGTCCGGAAGATTCGATGGATGCCCTGGAAGAGCTGACCGGCCACGCGGAAAAAGTGCTGCAGCTGCTGAACCTGCCTTACCGCAAGGTGCTGCTGTGCACCGGCGATATGGGCTTCGGCGCGTGCAAGACTTACGATCTGGAAGTGTGGCTGCCGGCGCAGGATACCTACCGCGAAATCTCGTCCTGCTCCAACATGTGGGACTTCCAGGCACGCCGCATGCAGGCGCGCTGCCGCAGCAAAGCCGACAAGAAGCCGCGTCTGGTTCACACCCTGAACGGCTCCGGCCTGGCGGTTGGCCGTACGCTGGTGGCGGTGCTGGAAAACTACCAGCAGGCCGACGGCCGCATTCAAGTACCTGAAGTGCTGCGTCCATATATGGGCGGCCTGGAATACATCGGCTAAACGACAAACCACGAAAAAAGCGCCTGCGGGCGCTTTTTTTATGCCGAGAGTTCAGCCCGTCGCCAGCGTATAAGCCTGTTGAATGTAGTCCGCCAGATGCTTGCTTTTCACCTCGTCGGGCGAGTGGAGCTTGATGTGCCGCCGATACTGGCCGTTGCCTTCGAGCTGGAGATAACGATCTTCCAATCGGTAGCCGTGGCCGAACTCCACCGTGACGTGGTGGCGATAGGCGAAAACGCCGCAGAAAAATTGGCTATGCGAGAACATGATGCCGCCGTATTTGACCGATTCGGTGACGCCGTTGCCGCTCGCCGCAGCGATCCGCCGCACCTGCTGCACAATAGCCAGCAGGTCACCTTGCGTACTGCCGATGTCCGCCAGCAGGGCCTCTACCGCCGCATCATTTGCCTGACTCATCTTGCCTCTTTGTCGTCAAATTCGCTCTGCGCTGAGCATAGCGCTTTTTCAGCCAGTTAGCCGGAAACAAATCGTGCGGTGGAATGATAAGAGGCGATTGACTTTTTTATCGCCAGTGGCATGATGCGCGCACTCTCATTGCGCGTTCGGTCACAATTTCACTATGTCCGCATACTCCCGCCCAGTGCTCTTATTGCTCTGCGGTCTCTTGCTGCTCACGGTATCCATTGCCGTTTTGAATACGCTCGTGCCTCTTTGGTTAACCCATGCTCAGCTGTCGACCTGGCAGGTGGGAATGGTCAGCTCCTCTTATTTCAGCGGCAACCTGTTGGGCACGCTGGTGGCGGGCAAACTGATCCAGCGCGTCGGCTTTACCCGCAGCTATCATCTTTCTTGTCTGGTGTTCGCCGCCGCGACCGCCGGCATGGTGCTGTCGATCGATTTTTGGAGCTGGCTGGGCTGGCGCTTCTTCGCCGGCGTCGGCTGCGCCTGGATTTGGGTGATCGTGGAAAGCGCGCTGTTGCGCAGCGGCAATCTCAGCAACCGCGGCCAGCTGCTGGCGGCCTATATGATTGTCTATTACCTCGGTACGGTGACCGGCCAATTGCTGTTGAGCATGACCTCGACGGAATTGCTGCACGTGGTGCCGTGGGTGACTGCCATCGTGATCAGCGCGATGTTGCCGATGCTGTTTGCGCGGGTCAACCGCCATGAAGACGAGCCGCAGCAGGCGGCGGTGTGGACAATGCTGAGACGCCGCAGCGCGCGCCTCGGCATCAATGGCTGCATCATTTCCGGCATCGTGCTCGGTTCGCTGTACGGCCTGATGCCGCTGTACCTCTCCCATCAGGGCATGAGCGACGCCAACGTCGGTTACTGGATGGCGCTGCTGGTCAGCTCAGGCATCGTCGGCCAGTGGCCGGTCGGGCGGCTGGCCGATCGTTACGGGCGCCTGCTGGTGCTGCGCATTCAGGTGTTCGTGGTGATCCTCGCCAGCGTAGCGATGCTCGGCAACTACGCCATGGCGCCTTCGCTGTTCATCCTCGGCTGCGCCGGCTTTACCCTGTACCCGGTGGCGATGTCCTGGGCCTGCGAGAAGGCGCTACCGCACGAGTTGGTGGCGATGAACCAGGCACTGCTGATGAGTTACACCATCGGCAGCCTGCTGGGCCCGTCGATGACGGCGCTGCTGATGCAAAACTACTCCGATCGCGTGCTGTTCGTGATGATCGCCGCCGTGGCGCTGGTTTACCTGCTGATGCTGCTGAAGAAGCAGAAGCCGGATCACCATCACACGCCGTTCGCCGCCGCCTGAGCATAAAAAAACCGGCTATGAGCCGGTTTTTCTTTGGCGCTGCGCCAATCAGTAAATGACTTTGTGGCCGTAGCTTTCCAGGATGCCTTTGACGCGATCCATGGTCTCGGCCTTCGGCGGATGAACGCCGTCCAGCTTGTACTCTTCCCCCATCGCCACCCATTTGTGCTTGCCCAGCTCGTGGTAGGGCAGCAGCTCGATTTTCTCGATGTTGGTCATGTCTTTGGTGAACTCGCCCAGCAGGTGCGCCGACTTATCGTCGTCTGACCAACCCGGCACCACCACGTAGCGGATCCAGGTGCGCTGATTGCGTTTCGCCAGGTAGCGGGCGAATTCCAGCGTGCGGTGGTTGGAGACGCCGACCAGGTTCTGGTGGATCTCGTCATTCATCTGTTTCAGGTCCAGCATCACCAGATCGGTGGTGTCCAGCAGCTCGTCGATCACCGGATCGTAGCGGCGCACGAAGCCATTGGTGTCCAGGCAGGTATTGATGCCTTCGGCGTGGCAGGCGCGGAACCAGTCGCGCACGAATTCAGCCTGCAGGATCGCCTCGCCGCCGGACGCGGTCACGCCGCCGCCGGAGGCGTTCATGAAGTGGCGGTAGGCCACCGCGTCTTTCATCAGCTCTTCGACGGTCACTTCTTTGCCGCCGTGGGTATCCCAGGTGTCGCGGTTATGGCAATAGAGGCAGCGCATCAGGCAGCCCTGGAAGAAGACGATAAAGCGGATCCCGGGCCCGTCGACGGTGCCGCAGGATTCGAAGGAGTGGATGCGACCAGTTACTGACATTGCGGGGTTTTCTCCAATATTGACTGTCAAACGCAGTCTAAAAATAGGCGCGTGGCCGCCGGCCAGGTATCTGCGATGCAGTGGCGGGGTGAGCCCGCCACCGGGGGTAATGATGCCTGTCGGCCGGTCAGTTGCCGGATAACTGTTTTGCCGGCTATCCATTCAGTATAGATGTCCGGCAAAACAGACTCGTACAGAGTCAGGGGAGAGCGGTGGGAGAAAAGGGCCGGCAGAACCGGCCCCGACGTTGGCACCGGGCGGTTTCCCGCCCGGTTGGCGTATTACATCGTTTGAGTGAAGGTACGAGTAATGACGTCCTGCTGTTGCTCTTTGGTCAGCGAGTTGAAGCGCACGGCGTAACCGGAAACGCGGATGGTCAGCTGAGGGTATTTCTCAGGGTTTTCCATCGCATCCAGCAGCATTTCGCGGTTCATCACGTTGACGTTCAGGTGCTGGCCGCCTTCGATGGAGGCTTCATGGTGGAAGTAACCATCCATCAGGCCCGCCAGGTTGGCTTTACGCACGTCGTCGTCTTTACCCAGCGCGTTCGGCACGATGGAGAAGGTGTAGGAGATCCCGTCTTTCGCGTAGGCAAACGGCAGTTTGGCTACCGAGGTCAGGGAGGCTACTGCGCCTTTCTGGTCGCGGCCGTGCATCGGGTTGGCACCTGGGCCGAACGGTGCGCCTGCGCGGCGGCCATCCGGGGTGTTACCGGTTTTCTTACCGTACACCACGTTGGAGGTGATGGTCAGTACGGACTGAGTCGGTACCGCATTGCGGTAGGTGCGCAGTTTCTGAATTTTCTTCATGAAACGTTCCACCAGGTCGCAGGCGATGTCATCGACGCGAGCGTCGTTGTTACCGAACTGCGGATACTCGCCTTCCACTTTGAAGTCGATGGCCAGGCCGTCTTCGTCGCGAATGGTGGTGACTTTCGCGTACTTGATGGCAGACAGGGAGTCGGCCGCCACGGACAGACCGGCGATGCCGCAAGCCATGGTGCGATAAACGTCACGGTCATGCAGCGCCATCAGCGCAGCTTCGTAGCTGTACTTGTCGTGCATGTAGTGAATGATGTTCAGCGCGGTCACGTACTGCTTGGCCAGCCAATCCATAAAGTGGTCCATGCGCGCCATGACTTTGTCATAGTCCAGCACTTCGTCCATCATCGGCGCTTCTTTCGGGCCGACCTGCATTTTCAGTTTTTCGTCAACGCCGCCGTTGATGGCGTACAGCATGGTTTTCGCCAGGTTGGCGCGGGCGCCGAAGAACTGCATTTGTTTACCGACGATCATCGGGCTGACGCAGCAAGCGATGGCATAGTCATCGTTGTTGAAGTCAGGGCGCATCAGGTCGTCGTTTTCGTACTGAACGGAAGAGGTGTCGATGGACACTTTCGCCGCGAATTTCTTGAAGTTCAGCGGCAGCTTCTCAGACCACAGGATGGTCATGTTCGGCTCCGGAGACGGCCCCATGGTGTACAGGGTGTTCAGGAAGCGGAAGCTGTTTTTGGTGACCAGGGTACGGCCGTCGACGCCCATACCGGCCAGGGATTCCGTTGCCCAGATTGGGTCGCCGGAGAACAGCTCATCGTACTCAGGGGTACGCAGGAAGCGCACCATACGCAGTTTCATCACCAGGTGGTCGATCAGTTCCTGCGCTTGCTCTTCGGTCAGTTTGCCCGCCTTGATGTCGCGCTCGATGAACACGTCGAGGAAGGTGGATACGCGGCCGAAGGACATGGCGGCGCCGTTCTGGGATTTCACCGCGGCCAGGTAGCCGAAGTAGGTCCACTGCACCGCTTCTTGCGCGCTGGTGGCCGGGCCGGAGATGTCGTAACCGTATTTAGCGGCCATCTCTTTGATCTGAGCCAGAGCGCGGTGCTGTTCAGCGATCTCTTCGCGCAGCTGGATGGTCATTTCCAGATCTTCGCCGTTTTCCAGTTTTTCCTGCAGCGATTTGAACTGGTTCAGTTTGTCGGCCATCAGGAAGTCGATACCGTACAGCGCCACGCGGCGGTAGTCGCCGATGATGCGGCCACGGCCGTAGGCATCTGGCAGACCGGTCAGCACGCCGGACTTACGGCAGTTCAGGATGTCTTTGGTGTAAACGTCGAATACGCCCTGGTTGTGGGTTTTACGGTATTCGGTGAACACTTTTTTCAGCTGCGGATCCAGTTCGCGGCCGTACACTTTGCACGAACCTTCGACCATTTTGATGCCGCCGAACGGGATCAGCGCGCGTTTCAGAGGGGCGTCGGTCTGCAGACCTACGATGGTTTCCAGCTCTTTGGCGATGTAACCCGCGTCGTGAGAAATGATGGTTGAAGCAACGTTGGTGTCGAAATCAACCGGCGCGTGAGTGCGGTTTTCCAGTTTGATCCCTTCCATAACCTTGTCCCACAAGGTGGTGGTGGCTTGAGTTGCGCCAGCCAGGAAGGATTCGTCACCCTCATAAGGCGTGTAGTTTTTCTGGATGAAGTCACGAACGTTGACTTCATTCTGCCAGTCACCCTTGCTGAAACCTTCCCAAGCGTTGGCTAATTTCTCGTTAAGTTCGGTCATTGTACACCTACCTTTGATTGTGGATTTCTAACTCTGCGCGCGGTAACTCACAGCTTAGTGCTGTTCGCGGCCCCCGCGCAGATAAATTACCCAGTAAGTCAACCCAACCAGCAGACCGCCGCCGATGATGTTGCCGATGGTGACCGGAATCAGGTTGTCGATGATGAAATTGCTTACTGTCAGATGAGCGAATTGCTCAGGTACCGCCCCTACGGCTTGCCAGAACTCCGGCGTGGCGAAGTGTTTGACCACGATGCCCATAGGGATCATAAACATGTTGGCGATGCTGTGTTCGAAGCCGCTGGCGACAAACATCCCGACCGGCAGCACCATGGCGAGCATCTTGTCGGTCAGAGTGCGGCCGGAGTAGCTCATCCAGACCGCCAGGCAGACCATCAGGTTAGCCAGAATGCCGAGGCACACGGCTTCGATAAAGGTGTGATGCAGCTTGTGGTCTGCGGTTTGCAGGACATTCAGGCCCCACTGGCCGTTGGCGACCATATACTCGCCGGAGAACCAGATCAGCGCCACGAAGAACAGCGCGCCGACCAGATTGCCGAGATAAACGTTCAGCCAGTTGGCACCCAGCTGGCCCCAGCTGATGCGGCCGCTGGCCTTGGCGATGACGATAAGTACGGTAGAGGTGAACAGGTCAGCGCCCGACACCACCACCAGCATTAACCCGAGAGAGAAGCAGATGCCGCCGACCAGTTTCGCCAGCCCGAAAGGCACGCCGGCGGTGCCGGTGGTCGCCGTGATGTAGAAGACGAAGGCGATGGAAATGAAGACACCGGCGGTGATCGCCAAATAAAACGTTTTCAGCGGATGTTTGGTGGCTTTATACACGCCGGCATCTTCAGCGATTTTCGCCGTGGCCGCAGGTAAAATCAGATCGAAGGGGCTGTCAGTTTTCAAACTAACTCTCGCTCTTAAGGGTTAAAACAACGCAATGAGATACTAGCAAAGCAGTATAGGGGAAAATTTGATTTGGATCATAAGGCGGGGAAGTAGAGCGGCAAAATGGCGTGTTTTTTGTGTGGTTTTTATGGTTAATTTATTGATTTTTAAGTAAAAACATTTTTTTAATGTTTGCAAAATTTTTTGAATTCACCGGGTGGACGGCGTAGGGTAAAGTTAAATTTTTAGGCGTTTTGTCGCCGCGCAGCGCTGAAAGTTTAATTATCGGTTAATTATTATTTCACCGTCCGGCAACAATTGACGGTTTATTTATTTTTATGGTCGTTTAACCGCCAATTTTCCGGCGAGAAAATAAAAGCGAATGCGTTGAAATACACCGCAAAAATGAAAACGCCGCAGCGAAGTGCGGCGTTTGGCAGCAGGGGTACTCCCAAAGTGGCAGTACCCCCTGATGATGCTTAGGCCTTGGCCCAGTGGCGGCGTTTGGCCGCCTGCAGCTTCTCGTAGGCCGCCAGCAGCGCCTGATGGGCCGGCAACGCCTTCAGATCGGCATCGACGGCGAACAGCCCGTTGAAGCGCGCTTCACCGCTGATGGCGGCGGAGGCGGCGTCGACCGCTTCCTGGCCGTACATCTTCACGAACGCGGTGTAGTACTGCGCCGCTTCGCGTTCAGGCTCCTGCGCCAGCAGCAGCAGCGTTTGCAGACAGCGGTAGTAGTTGCTGCGCGCCGGGCTCAGCACCGAGGCGTTGAAGTCCTGCGTCCATTCGGTCCAGATCAGCGCCTGATCCAGATCGCCGCCCGCCAGCGCCAGCATCGACTTCAGCTCGCCCACGCGCAGGGTATGCCAGGCGTTGTCTTTGCCGCTGGCAATGCCCAGCAGTTCGCGTACGCGGGTGAAGTCGTCCAGCCCTTCGTCGTCCAACTGCTCGATCAGCGCCAGGTACTCTTCCGGCTCCCACTCGCTGCCCGGCAGCGCCAGCAGCGTATCGCGCAGGTGCGCGCCCATGCTGTTGTTGGCCAGCAGCAGGTCTTCCGCCGGATAAATGTCGGACATGCCCGGCACGATGATGCGGCAAGCGTAGACGCCCAGGTGCTCGTAGTCGGCGATGTACACTTCCGCGTCTTCTTTGTCGAAGATGCTCATCAGGGTGGCGAACTCTTCCTGCGTGCTGCCGCTGAAGTTCCAGTCAACGAACGGGTAATCGGCGTCCTGTTTGAACAGATCCCAGGAGATCAGGCCGCTGGAGTCGATGAAGTGCGTTTCCAGGTTGGTGTGTTCCGCCACTTCTTCGTCATCGAAGGTCGGTGCGGTGAACACGTCGAGATCTTTCAAGCTGCGGCCCTGCAGCAGTTCGGTTACCGTGCGCTCCAGTGCCACGCCGAAGTCCGGGTGCGCGCCGAACGAAGCGAAGCAGGTGCCGTTGGTCGGGTTGAACAGCACCACGCAAATGACCGGGTAGTTGCCGCCCAGCGAGGCGTCATAGGAGAGGATCGGGAAACCTTCCTCTTCCAGCTTGGCGATGGCTTCCACCACGCCCGGGTAACGGTTCAGCACGTCGTCCGGGATCGCCGGCAGGCTGATGGATTCGGCGATGATGCGGTTTTTCACATAGCGCTCGAACACTTCCGACAGGCCCTGCACGCGCGCTTCGTTGGCGGTGTTGCCAGCGGACATGCCGTTGGAAACATACAGGTTGCCGATGATGTTCATCGGGATGTACACGGTTTGCTGATCGGACTGACGGGTAAACGGCAGCGCACACACGCCGCGATCGGCGTTGCCGGATTGCAGATCGACAAGATCGCTGGCGCTCAGCTCTTGCTGCGGATCGTAGAAGGCGTGCAGGCGTTCGTCGAGGATGCCGGCCGGCAGCGCGTCGTCTTCAGGGATCGGGAACCATTTCTCATTCGGGTAGTGCACGAAATCGCCTTCGGCAATCTGCTTGCCCAGATAGAAATCGGCGAAGAAGTAGTTGGTGGACAGGCGCTCGAAATATTCACCCAGCGCGGAGGCCAGCGCGGCTTTTTTGCTGGCGCCTTTGCCGTTGGTGAAGCACAGCGGGCAATCGCGATCGCGAATGTGCACTGACCACACGTGCGGCACCGGGTTCAGCCAGGAGGCTTCTTCGATGTTGAAACCGAGATCGCTCAGTTTCTGCTGGAAACGGGCGATGGAGTCTTCCAGGGCGGCGTCTTTACCGGGGATAAAAGTTTGCGTCATTGTCTTCACTTTTTGCGCGTACTAAAAACGCGCAATGATACGGGGTTTTACGCTGGAGCTCCACGTATTCCTAAAGCGGCGGCAAAGTCACAGTTTTTTTAAGGATAAAGGCCATAATTCAGCGAGTTATCTGTCACGGAGAAATCTAATGAAATCAGTGAAACTCAGCGCGTTACCCCTCCTGTTGACCGGCTTCAGCGCCTCGGCGCTGGCGCTGCCCAACATCACTCTGCTGGCGACCGGCGGCACCATCGCCGGCGGCGGCGATTCGGCGACGAAATCCAACTATACGGCGGGCAAGCTGGGCGTCGAGGCGTTGGTCGATGCGGTGCCGGCGCTGAAAAACATCGCCAACGTGCAGGGGGAGCAGGTGGTGAACATCGGTTCGCAGGACATGAACGATCGGGTCTGGCTGACGTTGGCGAAGAAAATTGACGCCGACTGCGGCAAGACCGACGGCTTCGTCATCACCCACGGCACCGATACGCTGGAAGAGACGGCCTACTTCCTCGATCTGACGGTGAAGTGCGATAAGCCGGTGGTGCTGGTGGGGGCGATGCGGCCGGCGACGGCGATGAGCGCCGACGGCCCGTTCAACCTGTATAATGCGGTGGTGACGGCGGCGGATCCGCAATCGGCCAACCGCGGGGTGCTGGTGGCGATGAACGACACCGTGCTGGATGCGCGCGACGTCACCAAGACCAACACCACCGCCGTGCAGACCTTCCAGTCGCCAAACTACGGCCCGCTGGGGTATATCCACAACGGCAAGATCGATTACCAGCGCTCGCCGCAGCGTAAGCATACCCGGGATACGCCGTTCGACGTCAGCAAGCTGAACGAACTGCCGAAGGTCGGCATCGTCTACAACTATGCCAACGCCTCCGATGCGCCGGTCAAGGCGCTGATCGCCGAAGGCTATCAGGGCATCGTCAGCGCCGGGGTCGGCAACGGCAACCTGTATAAAACGGTGTTCGACACCCTGGCGACGGCGGCGCACAACGGTGTGGCGGTGGTGCGTTCATCGCGCGTGCCAACCGGCGCCACCACCGAAGATGCGGAAGTGGACGACGCCAAGTACGGCTTTGTTGCCGCCGGCACGCTGAATCCGCAAAAAGCGCGCATTTTGCTGCAGCTGGCGCTGACGCAAACCAAAGACGCGAAGCAAATCCAGCAGATGTTCAATCAGTACTGATCGTTTTCTCTTCTGCGGGGGCCGGCCGGGCTCTCGCAGCCATCTTGGCTGAATACAGCATAAAACACCGCGTTAACCCGATGAATTTCCCCATGTCGCAGGGTTTTATCGTCCAAACAATCGCGACGGCCGCAGAGCCTGTCATCACCCGGCGCGGCCGTTTGCCGCCGACGGGTGAATAAGCGTTGCAGCCATGGGGCGTGAGTGATAAAACCGATGGGTTGGTTAACGCGAGCGTTAACTTCGGGCGTCTTTTCGACAGGTCGCTTTTCTGCGGCGAACAGTGAATGTGGTGAGGGGAAATGACTCAGGTTTATAATTTTAGCTCTGGCCCGGCGATGCTGCCGGTGGAAGTGTTGCGTCGTGCGGAACAGGAACTGTGCAACTGGCACGGTTTGGGCACGTCAGTGATGGAGATCAGTCACCGCAGCAAAGAATTCATCGCCGTTGCCGAGCAGGCGGAACAGGATCTGCGCGATCTGCTGAAAGTCCCCTCCAACTATAAAGTGCTGTTTTGCCACGGCGGCGCCCGCGCGCAGTTCGCCGCGCTGCCACTGAACCTGCTGGGCGACAAGGCCACTGCCGACTATATCGACGGCGGCTATTGGGCGCACAGCGCCATCAAGGAAGCGGAAAAGTATTGCGCCCCGAACGTCATCGACGTGAAAACCCGTATCGACGGCCTGAGCGGCATCAAGCCGATGAAAGAGTGGCAGCTCAGCGACGACGCGGCTTATGTCCACTATTGCCCGAATGAGACCATCGACGGCGTGGCCATCGATGAAACGCCGGACTTCGGCGACAAGGTGGTAATCGGCGATTACTCCTCGACCATCCTGTCCCGCCCGCTCGACGTCAGCCGTTTCGGCGTGATTTACGCCGGCGCGCAGAAAAATATCGGCCCGGCCGGCCTGACGCTGGTGATCGTACGCGACGATCTGCTGGGTAAGGCGCGCAAAGAAGTGCCGTCGATCCTCGACTACACCGTGCTGGCCGAAAACGACTCGATGTTCAACACCCCGCCAACCTTCGCCTGGTACCTGTCCGGGCTGGTGTTCAAATGGCTGAAAGAGCAGGGTGGCCTGGTGGAGATGCAAAAACGCAATCAGGCCAAGGCCGAACTGCTGTACGCGACCATCGATAAATCCGACTTTTACCGCAGCCAGGTGGCGATCGCCAACCGTTCCTGGATGAACGTGCCGTTCCAGCTGGCCGATGCGGCGCTGGACAAGGTGTTCCTCAGCGAAGCCGAAGCCATCGGCCTGCAGGCGCTGAAAGGCCACCGGGTAGTTGGCGGGATGCGCGCTTCTATTTACAATGCCATGCCGCTGGCCGGCGTGCAGGCGCTGACCGACTTCATGGCCGACTTCGAACGTCGTCACGGTTGATTCCGTCAACCCGCCCGACGCGGGCTGCTCAGGCTGTTGTCCTTTTGCATTAAAGCGGCTCCGGCATTATTCCGGAGCCGTTTCGTTTATCAGAATTGGAGAGTTTTGTTCACATGGTGGATTCCCTGACGTTACACCCGGTCGCCCTGGTCAATGGCACCGTCAACTTACCCGGCTCCAAGAGCGTTTCTAACCGCGCTCTGCTGCTGGCGGCGCTGGCGAAAGGAACGACCCGGCTGACCAACCTGCTGGACAGCGACGACGTGCGTCATATGCTGAACGCGCTGCAGGCGTTGGGCGTGAACTATCAGCTTTCCGCCGATCGCACCGTGTGCGAAGTGACTGGCGTGGCCGGGCCGCTGGTGGCCGGCCAGCCGCTGGAACTGTTCCTCGGCAACGCCGGGACGGCGATGCGCCCATTGGCGGCGGCGCTGTGCCTCGGCGAAGGCGACGTGGTGTTGACCGGCGAACCGCGCATGAAAGAGCGCCCGATCGGCCATTTGGTGGACGCGTTGCGCCAGGGCGGGGCGCAGATTGATTACCTCGAGCAGACCGATTACCCGCCGATTCGCCTGCGCGGCGGCTTCCAGGGCGGCGACGTCACCGTTGACGGCAGTGTCTCCAGCCAGTTCCTGACCGCGTTGCTGATGACCGCGCCGCTGGCGCCGCAGGATACGCAGATCCACATCAAGGGCGAGCTGGTTTCCAAGCCGTACATCGACATCACGCTGCATCTGATGCGCACCTTCGGCGTATCGGTGAGCCACGACAACTACCGGGTGTTCCATATCCAGGGGCGTCAGACGTATATCGCGCCGGGCGATTACCTGGTTGAGGGCGACGCTTCTTCCGCCTCTTACTTCCTGGCGGCGGCGGCTATCAAGGGCGGCACCGTGCGCGTGACCGGCATCGGCCGCAAAAGCGTGCAGGGCGACACCAAGTTTGCCGACGTGCTGGAGAAAATGGGCGCGCGCATTACCTGGGGCGACGATTTCATCGAATGCAGCCGCGGTGAACTGCGCGGCATCGACATGGACATGAACCACATTCCGGACGCGGCGATGACCATCGCCACCGCGGCGCTGTTTGCCGAGGGGCCGACCACCATCCGCAATATCTACAACTGGCGGGTGAAGGAGACCGACCGCCTGGCGGCGATGGCCACCGAGCTGCGTAAAGTGGGGGCGGAAGTGGACGAAGGCGAAGACTACATTCACGTCGTGCCGCCGGCCAAACTGCAGTTTGCCGAGATTGGCACCTACAACGATCACCGCATGGCGATGTGTTTCTCGCTGGTGGCGCTGTCGGATACTCCGGTCACCATTCTCGATCCGAAATGCACCGCGAAAACCTTCCCGGACTATTTCGAACAGCTGGCGCGCATCAGCCAGCCGGCGTAACCCGTCAAACCGTTTATTTTAAGGCCCCTTTGTGGGCCTTTATCATTTTTAACCTTTGGCGACCGGCGTTTCTTCTATACTTTTTCGCGGTTGTGCGCTTATTTTCAACAACCGGACAGTTCCAGGGTAACAGATCGCCGTAGGGCAGCGTATAATACGCCACCGTATTTGCCCCTGATTGGGCAGGTGACAGAGAGTGCGGCGCGCGGGCCTTGAGCCGAAGCGCACCGTGTCTCTGTGAGGTTTTCTACCTGAAGGAGAGAGAAATGACGGCTACAGCCCCGGTGATAACCGTTGATGGACCAAGTGGCGCAGGCAAAGGCACGCTGTGTAAAGCGTTGGCCGAGTCCCTTGGTTGGCGTTTGCTGGACTCCGGCGCGATCTATCGCGTGCTGGCGCTGGCGGCGTTGCATCATCAGGTGGATATCACTTCTGAGGAAGCGCTGGTTCCGCTGGCCGCACATCTCGATGTTCGCTTCGTTGCCCAGGACGGCAAGCTGCAGGTGATTTTGGAAGGTGAGGACGTCAGCAATGAGATCCGCACCGAAACCGTCGGCAACACCGCGTCGCAAGCGGCGGCGTTTCCGCGCGTGCGCGAGGCGCTGCTGCGCCGCCAGCGTGCATTCCGCGAGGCGCCCGGCCTGATTGCCGATGGCCGCGACATGGGCACGGTGGTGTTCCCGGACGCACCGGTCAAGATTTTCCTCGACGCCAGCTCGGAGGAGCGCGCGCACCGCCGCATGCTGCAGTTGCAGGAGAAGGGCTTTAATGTTAACTTTGAACGTCTTTTAGCCGAGATAAAGGAACGGGACGACCGTGACCGTAATCGGCCTATCGCGCCTCTGGTGCCCGCTTCTGACGCCCTCGTGCTGGATTCTACCAGCATGTCGATCGAAGAAGTGATCCGGCAGGCGTTGACGTATGCACAGAAAGTGTTGGCGTTGCCGCAGCAATAAGCGCGGCGGCGCTATTGGCTTTTTGTCATATTTGTCATAGCGGTATCGCAATATATCGGGTAAAATTTTACCCCTGTAACCTTAAACCCTGTCGGCATGGAGCCAATGGCGGGGTATGTGAAACAACCCCATTCGGCGGGACGCTAAATGGACGTTAAACTAAAGAACCCTGAAGATTAACAACATGACTGAATCTTTCGCTCAACTCTTTGAAGAATCCTTAAAAGAAATCGAAACCCGCCCGGGTTCCATCGTTCGTGGCGTCGTTGTTGCTATCGACAAAGATATCGTACTGGTTGACGCCGGTCTGAAATCTGAGTCTGCCATCCCGGCTGAGCAATTCAAAAACGCCCAGGGCGAGCTGGAAATCCAGGTTGGTGACGAAGTTGACGTTGCTCTGGATGCTGTTGAAGACGGCTTCGGTGAAACCCTGCTGTCCCGTGAGAAAGCTAAGCGTCACGAAGCTTGGATCACGCTGGAAAAAGCATACGAAGAAGCTGAGACTGTAACCGGTGTTATCAACGGCAAAGTGAAGGGTGGCTTCACCGTCGAGCTGAACGGCATCCGCGCGTTCCTGCCAGGTTCCCTGGTTGACGTGCGTCCGGTACGTGACACTCTGCACCTGGAAGGCAAAGAGCTTGAGTTCAAAGTCATCAAGCTGGATCAGAAGCGCAACAACGTTGTCGTTTCTCGCCGTGCGGTTATCGAATCCGAGAACAGCGCTGAGCGCGATCAACTGCTGGAAAACCTGCAGGAAGGCATGGAAGTTAAAGGTATCGTTAAGAACCTCACTGACTACGGTGCATTCGTTGATCTGGGCGGCGTAGACGGCCTGCTGCACATCACTGACATGGCTTGGAAACGCGTTAAGCACCCAAGCGAAATCGTCAATGTTGGCGATGAAATCACTGTTAAAGTGCTGAAGTTCGACCGCGAGCGTACTCGTGTATCCCTGGGCCTGAAACAGCTGGGCGAAGATCCATGGGTTGCTATCGCGAAACGTTACCCAGAAGGCACCAAGCTGACTGGTCGTGTAACCAACCTGACTGATTACGGCTGCTTCGTAGAAATCGAAGAAGGCGTTGAAGGTCTGGTACACGTTTCTGAAATGGATTGGACCAACAAAAACATCCATCCGTCCAAAGTTGTTAACGTGGGCGACGTAGTGGAAGTGATGGTTCTGGACATCGATGAAGAGCGTCGTCGTATCTCCCTGGGCCTGAAGCAGTGCAAATCCAACCCATGGCAGCAGTTCGCAGAAACCCACAACAAGGGCGACCGCGTTGAAGGTAAAATCAAGTCTATCACTGACTTCGGTATCTTCATCGGCCTGGACGGCGGCATCGACGGCCTGGTTCACCTGTCTGACATCTCCTGGAACGTTGCAGGCGAAGAAGCAGTACGTGAATACAAGAAAGGCGACGAAATCGCAGCGGTTGTTCTGCAAGTTGACGCAGAGCGCGAGCGTATCTCCCTGGGCGTGAAGCAGCTGGCTGAAGACCCGTTCAATAACTACCTGTCTATGAACAAGAAAGGTGCTATTGTTACTGGTAAAGTCACTGCAGTTGACGCCAAAGGTGCTACAGTTGAATTGGCAGGCGGCGTAGAAGGTTACCTGCGTGCATCTGAAGCCTCTCGCGACCGCATTGAAGATGCAACTCTGGTTCTGAACGTAGGTGACGAAGTTGAAGCTAAATTCACCGGCGTTGACCGTAAGAACCGCGTTGTAAGCCTGTCCGTACGTGCTAAGGACGAAGCTGACGAGAAAGACGCCATCGCAACTGTTAACAACAAACAGGAAGAAGGCAACTTCTCTAACGCAATGGCTGAAGCTTTCAAAGCGGCTAAAGGCGAGTAATGACGGGGGGCGGTTTCTGACCGCCCCGATACGGTAGTTTAGCTGCAAAGCTTGGAGGTACTATGACCAAGTCTGAACTTATTGAAAGACTTGCTGGCCAGCAATCTCATATTCCGGCGAAGGCCGTTGAGGATGCAGTGAAAGAGATGCTTGAGCACATGGCCGCAACGCTGGCCGAGGGCGAACGCATTGAGATCCGCGGATTCGGCAGTTTTTCTCTTCACTACCGTGCCCCGCGTGTAGGCCGCAACCCGAAAACCGGTGACAAAGTTGAGCTGGACGGCAAGTACGTTCCTCACTTCAAACCCGGCAAAGAGTTGCGTGACCGCGCCAATATCTATGGCTAGTCGCTGACTGCTCATAGCGTTGTTGCTTGTAAAGAATATAAAACGGTGCCTTTAAGGCGCCGTTTTTTTTCGCCTGCGATTCTCCATGACACGCAAGTGAATTGCGTACTGCGCCGCATTTGCGGTGTGGCTGCTGCATAGGCCTCTCTTATCCTGCCATGCTCACCGCATCTTCGTTAAAGCCCGCTGGCGGCGACATATCGCCTCAATGATCCTGCTTGCTTGCCGTGACGCGTTTTTGCTCATGGTGGAGCCGATGGGAGAAGAGCGATCAAAATTTCGCTGGATCTGGCGATATTCGCCGTTATCTGCGGCATTCTGCCGCTGCTGGTTTTACCGCGGTTGCCAGAGCCATGGCTGTTGTGGCCGATGCTGTTTGTCGCCTGTTTACTGCTGCGCACCCGTTGGCCGATCTGCCGTTATTTGGCCTGTCTGGGTTTGGGATTCATATGGGCGGTTTTCAACGCCGGAAGCCTGCTTGGGCAAATGGAGCGCCTAAGCCGCATGCCGGATGTAACGGCGGTGGCGCAGGTGAGCAGTGTCGCACTGGAGCCTGCCGCCAGTAAGCAGACGCTGATGCGCATCGAGCGAGTCGACGGCCATTGGTTGGTGCCTGCGCTGGCGTTTACTACGACGTGGGCCCCAGAACGGCAGCGGCTGTGCGCCGGGCAGCGTTGGCAGTTGAAACTGCGTTTACGGCCGGTGCACGGCAAGCTCAATGAAGGCGGCTTTGACAGCCAGCGTTGGGCGATCGCGCAGCGCCAACCTTTGACCGCGCAGGTCAGGCAGGCTCGTTTGCTGGATGGCGATTGCGGCCTGCGCCAGCGCATAATCAGCCATGCGGAAACCAACATCGGTGAATTGCGTTACAAGGCGGTGTTGCTGGCGCTGGCGTTTGGGGAACGCACCGCACTGGAACAGGCTTTGCGCACGCTGATGCTGAAAACCGGCATTGCGCACCTGATGGCTATTTCGGGGCTACATGTGGCGATGGTCGCCATTTTGTTTTGGGCGGTGCTGCGTGCGCTGCAGTTTTTTCTTCCCGCCCATCTGATTGGTTATCGCTTTCCGCTGGTCGCGGGCTGGGTGGCGACGCTGATCTATGTCTGGTTGGTGGGCGCCCAGCCACCGGCGGTACGCACCGCGCTGGCGATGACGCTGTGGATGCTGCTGCGCTTGCGCGGCGTTCATTGTTCTTCCTGGCAAGTGTGGCTGTGGTGCGTCGGGCTGATTTTGTTGTGCGATCCGCTGGCGGTATTGTCAGACAGTTTTTGGCTGTCGGTGCTGGCAGTAGGGTGTTTGATTTTTTGGTTCGAATGGGCGCCGCTCGGCGAGCGATTTCGTTCCGCCTGGTATTGGGCGCCGGTACGCTGGCTGCATATTCAGCTGGGCATGACGCTGCTGTTGGTGCCGATGCAGGTCGCGCTGTTTTTAGGCCTGACGCTGACCTCGTTGCCGGCCAATCTCTGGGCGGTGCCCATCGTCTCATTGGTGACGGTGCCGTTGATTTTGCTGGCGGTGATTGGCGGCGTCTTCCCCTCGCTAAGTTACGGGCTTTGGTGGTTGGCCGATTTCACGTTGAGCGGGGTGTTTGTGCCGCTGCATTACCTGCAGCGCGGTTGGGTGGATTTGGGGGCTGCCTCGCTGCTGGCCAGCATAGCGGGATGGCTTATCGTTATCTGTTGGCGCTTTCATTGGTGGTGGCGCTATGCGCCGGGCCTGGCGACGATCGCGATATGCTGCGTGCTGTGGCGAGGAAAAGAGCCGGGATACCGCTGGCGCGTCGATATGCTCGATGTCGGGCACGGCCTGGCGATGGTGATAGAGCAAAACGGCAAAGGCATATTGTATGACACCGGCGATCGTTGGCCTGCAGGCAGCGCCGCCGAGCGGCATGTTTTGCCGATGCTGAACTGGCGGGGCATTGAACTGGAACAGATCATCATCAGCCATGCTCATCTCGATCATATCGGCGGGCTGTCGACGGTACAGAGTGCGTTTCCACAGGCGACGGTGCGCAGCCCGATACGCGGGGAGGGGCACTTGCCCTGCGTCGCCGGAGAGCGTTGGCGATGGCAGTCGTTGCAATTCGAGGTGTTGTGGCCGCCGAAAACGCTCAAAAGGCCGGTCAATGACGACTCCTGTGTGATTCGCATCGACGACGGGAAATACAGCCTGCTGCTTACCGGCGACGCGGAAAAGAAGGCGGAGGCACAGCTGATTCGATTGCGCCGCGACCGTTTGGCGGCCACGGTATTGCAGGTGGGGCACCATGGCAGCAGAACGTCTTCGACGCCGCCGTTTCTGCGCGCGGTCAATCCTGAGGTGGCGCTGGCGTCAGCATCTCGTTACAACAAATGGCGATTGCCGGCGCGTAAAGTGGTCGCCAGATACCGGGCAAATGGCATTACATGGCGTGATACGACGCGCTCCGGCCAGTTATCGGTACTTTTTTTCGACAACGATTGGCAAATTAAAGGCTTTCGCGAACAATTAATGCCCCGTTGGTACCATCAGCGGTTTGGCGTAGAGGGTGATAATGAGTAAAATAGGCCGCTATTTCTTCCGATGCTGGTATTTGCATGATGAATGATAAAGATCTCTCGACCTGGCAGACGTTCCGTCGACTCTGGCCGATGATCACTCCTTTTAAGACCGGGCTGATTGTGGCCGCCATTGCGTTGATTATGAACGCAGCGGGGGACACGCTGATGCTGTCTCTGCTTAAACCGCTATTGGACGATGGGTTTGGAAAAACCGACAGCAGCGTGCTGGTGTGGATGCCGCTGGCGGTGATTGCGCTGATGCTGATGCGTGGCGTGACCAGCTTTGTTTCAAGCTACTGCATTTCCTGGGTTTCCGGCATGGTGGTGATGCAGATGCGCCGCCGCCTGTTTGGCCACATGATGAGAATGCCGGTGGCCTTCTTCGATCAGCAGTCTACCGGGACGCTGTTGTCGCGCATTACCTATGACTCCGAGCAGGTGGCTTCCTCCTCTTCCAGCGCCCTGGTGACCGTGGTGCGTGAAGGGGCCTCGATCATTGGCCTGTTCATCATGATGTTCTACTACAGCTGGCAGCTGTCGGTGATCCTGATCGTGCTGGCGCCGATCGTCTCCATCGCCATTCGCCTGGTGTCCAAGCGTTTCCGCAACATCAGTAAGAACATGCAGAACACCATGGGACAGGTGACCACCAGCGCCGAGCAGATGCTGAAAGGCCATAAAGAAGTGCTGATCTTCGGTGGCCAGCAGGTGGAAACCGAGCGCTTTAACTCGGTCAGCAACCGCATGCGTCAACAGGGCATGAAACTGGTCTCCGCGTCTTCGATTTCCGATCCGATCATTCAGCTGATCGCTTCGCTGGCGCTGGCGTTCGTGCTGTTTGCCGCCAGCTTCCCAAGCGTGATGTCAACCCTGACCGCCGGTACCATTACCGTGGTGTTCTCGTCGATGATCGCGCTGATGCGCCCGCTGAAGTCGCTGACCAACGTCAATGCCCAGTTCCAACGCGGGATGGCGGCATGCCAGACGCTGTTCTCCATTTTGGATATGGAACAGGAAAAAGACACCGGCACCCGCGAAGTGAAGCGTGCGAAAGGCGATATCGAATTCCGCAACGTCACCTTCTACTACCCGTCCAAGGAAACGCCGGCGCTGCGTGATATCAACCTGAAAATCGCCGAAGGCAAGACCGTCGCATTGGTGGGCCGTTCCGGTTCGGGCAAATCCACCATCGCCAACCTGTTGACGCGTTTCTACGATATCCAGGAAGGCGAAATCCTGATGGACGGCCACGATCTGCGTGAATATACCCTGGCCTCACTGCGTAATCAGGTGGCGCTGGTCTCGCAAAACGTGCACCTGTTCAACGACACCATCGCCAACAACATCGCCTATGCGCGCGAGAGCGAATACAGCCGCGAGCAGATTGAGAAAGCGGCCGAAATGGCGTACGCGATGGACTTCATCAACAAGATGGAGAACGGCCTGGATACGGTGATCGGTGAGAACGGTGTAATGCTATCCGGCGGCCAACGTCAGCGTATCGCCATCGCGCGTGCGTTACTGCGCGACTGCCCGATCCTGATCCTGGATGAGGCGACTTCTGCGCTGGATACCGAGTCCGAACGTGCCATCCAGGCTGCGCTGGACGAGTTGCAGAAAGACCGTACTTCGCTGGTGATCGCGCACCGTCTGTCGACGATTGAGAAGGCGGACGAGATCCTGGTGGTGGAGGACGGCCGCATCGTCGAACGCGGCGAGCACGCCGAATTGCTTGAACGGCAGGGCGCCTATGCGCAGCTGCACCGCATGCAGTTTGGTCAATAATGATTGAGCGCATCTGGTCCGGCGGTTCGCTGCTTTATCTGGCGCTGCTGCCGCTCTCCTGGCTGTATGGCCTGCTCAGTTGGCTGATTCGCCTCAGCTATCGCTGTGGCCTGCGCAAAAGCTGGCGCGCGCCGGTGCCGGTGGTGGTGGTGGGCAACCTCACCGCTGGCGGCAACGGCAAAACGCCGATGGTGATCTGGCTGGTGGAACACCTGCAGCAGCGGGGCTATCGCGTTGGCGTGGTTTCGCGCGGCTACGGCGGCAAGTCGGCGGTCTATCCCCTGGTGCTCAATCAGAATACCTCGACCCGCGAGGCGGGGGATGAGCCGGTGCTGATTTATCAGCGCACCGGCGCGCCCGTGGCGATCGCGCCCAAGCGAGCCGAGGCGGTACAGGCCTTGCTGCAACAACAGCCGCTGGATGCGATCATCACCGACGACGGCTTGCAGCACTATGCCTTACAGCGTGACTTCGAGCTGGTGGTCATCGACGGCGTGCGCCGTTTCGGCAATGGCTGGTGGTTACCGGCCGGGCCGATGCGCGAGCGTGCCGCGCGGCTTGGCAGCGTCGATGCGCGCGTCGCCAATGGCGGCGTGGCGCAGGCGGGGGAGATTGCCATGCGCCTGCAGGCGCGTGACGCGGTGAACCTGCTGAGCGGTGAACGTCGCCCGGCGGCCGAGCTGCCGCGCGTGGTGGCGATGGCGGGCATCGGTCATCCGCCGCGTTTCTTCGCGACGTTGGAAAAGCTGAACGTCGAGGTGGTGCAGGAAGTGGCGTTTGCCGATCATCAGGAATATCAGCAGCCGCAGCTGACGGCGCTGGTTGCAGCCGATCAAACGCTGCTGATGACGGAGAAGGACGCGGTGAAGTGCCGCGCCTTTGCCCAGCCTAATTGGTGGTATTTACCGGTTGATGCGGTGCTACCGTCCGCTCAGGCTGAGCAACTGCTGCAGGGTATCGAATCTCTGCTGACCAAGTAACCTCAGGATGCCAGCGTGACAAGCCCCAGGGCTTGCGCGCAGGCCTCCAGCGAACGCTGCTGGGTTTGCTGATACAGCGCCAGCTCGTCGATCACCTCACTGCCCAACGCTTGTTCAAACGCAGCCCGGCTGGAAGCGGCATTGTACTGCGCGTGGCGGCTGTCCCCCAGATTTGACTGGAAAATCCCCGCTGCGCTGACCGGCAGAAAATCTTCATACACCAGCGGCTGGAAGCGAACGTGTTCTTTCTCGATCAGTTGCTCCAGGGTACTGTGCTTATCCAGCGACTCTTTGGCCGCCAGGCCGCATTCGGTCGGGAAATAGCGGAACCACGCCAGCTGTTGCTCGCGCAGCGTGGCGTAATCATCCGGAAACGCCCGGAAGTTTTCCTCCAGCAGTTGATAGTAGCGCTCGGCGTTCTTCTCGCTTGGCGGTGCCTGCAGTGCATCGTTGGTCGCCTGCAGCAGGCGGTCGTAGAGGGCGCGCCCTTTAGGCGTCAGCGCCACGCCGCGCTGTTCGATCTCGCCGAAGCGCGCGGTATGGTGGCCGGCGATGGCGTGGCCGTCGTGCTCAACGAAATCGACGCTTTCTTCCAACGCCTTGAAGCTGGTCTGGCGCAGCAGGATTGCACGGCGGCGGCGCGGCGGGCCCTCGATGACCGCTTTGGGCGTAATGCCGCGGCCGGGCATCGCCTGTTGAACGCGATCGATATCCAGCGTGCGCGGCGTCAGGTGGTTGATATGCGGCCCTTTAAACGCTACGACGTCGGCGATCAGGCGATGCTGATCGTGCAACTGCCGGTATTCTTCGGCGCTGACCGTCGCCTGATTGTGCCAGCGGAAGGTCTCCAGCGCTTGTTCGACAAACTCTTGCGCCTGCGCTGCATTCAATCCGCCTTGCGCTTCCTGCAGCGCGATCAGTTCCAACGCGCGATCGGTAAATATGCGGCGGCGCGCCAGCAAGCGCTCGGCCAGCTCACGCAGCGCGGGATCTTCTATCAGTTCCAGGCGCAGCAGGGAGGTGAACACGCGGAAAGGACTGATCTGCAGCGCGTCTTCATGTACGGCGCGAAAAGCGGTAGAGTGCACCGGAACGCCCGCTACCGACAGGTCATAGTAACCGACCGGCGCCATGCCCATCACCCGGAACAGGCGGCGCAGGGTGGCCAGCTCATCCGCGGTGCCGACCCGGATCGCGCCGTGGCGCTCCATGGCGAGGCGCTCTATCTCGCCGGTGATTTGCAACTGATGAGCCAGTGCGGCGTCTTCGCGCAGAACCTGTCGATTGGTTTCCGCCACCAACTCCAGCAGATCGCCGTACAGCGGTACCTCCTTTTGGTACATGTCCGACATCGCGTGGGAGAATCTGGCGCGGATTTCATTAGGTGAAACGAACTGCTGGGCGGTCATGCGCATAGCTCCTTGATTCAGCATAATCTGAAAAATCGTGTTTTTAGCGGCAAAAGTGCTGGCGAAAAAGCCGTCTGCCTTGTTTTCCCCTCAAGTTTAGCCATCTGATTTGGGATTTGTTATAGAGGCGCCAAGCATATTAGAGTTTTATGCGTTAGCTCTCATTTGCAGCGCACAGACGGACAAATGATGCGCCGGCCTGGGGGAAGAGGCGGTGGATGGGCTGCGAAGAACGGTAAATTAATTCATGTGTATTCAGGGGGATAAAAATAAATTCGGCGTAATGGCGAATTTAATGCAATAAACCTCTTGTGCATTCACCAGATTTATGAGTAAATGCAAGTCGGCCTGTAATCCAGACCTATTTATGTTCGAGTTTAGAGTTAAGCAGTTCCTCCAAAAACGTTATCATCCGATTCCGCTTCAAAGACGAACCTTCTAAGTACCTCCCATAAGTAATGTTTCTGAAATGGCCCCAATTGCCTCTTATGGCAGGTTTTGTAAATATATTTAAAGGTAAATGTAATGTCTAAGAAGACTGGTCAGGTTAAGTGGTTCAACGAAAGCAAAGGTTTTGGTTTCATTGAGCAGAACGACGGCGGCAAAGATGTATTCGTACACTTCTCCGCAATCATGACCGACGGTTTCAAGACCCTGGCTGAAGGCCAGCGCGTCGAGTACACCATCCAGGACAGCCCGCGCGGGCCGGCTGCCGCCAACGTAGTTGCTCTGTAAGATTACAGGGAACGCGTATAAGAGATCTTAATACAACCATGGTGACGCTTTAGCGCCGAGTCATGCGGAAGATATTAAGTTCAACAAGCCCGCCTTAGTGCGGGTTTTTTATTTTTTTTGCTCACGAGAGGTTTGTTACGAAAAACTTTAGGATGGGCTGGTAGCGTCCAGACAATATAAAAAATGACGTTGTCAAGGATGCTCAAGTAAAAGGATATAAGTTATGTTTAAAAATACTGTGTTAAAAATGGGCCGCGTGAAATGGTTTAATCAGGCCGAAGGCTATGGTTTTATTTCACCGGTAGATGGCAGCGACGAAATCTATGTCAATCGCAACGCTATCGCCAACACCAAAAATAAGTCGTTGAACGAAGGTCAGAACGTTGAGTTCTCGATCTATCGCAGCTCGCATGGGCTGTCCGCGGCAGACGTTATCGCGTTCTGATCGCACCCTCCTTCCTCGCCAGTGCCGGTGTCGCCACCCGCAAGCACTGGCGAAGATAAATCCCTCGATATCCACTATTATCAGGCCACTGCCTACTTGCCACGGATATCAGGATGACCACCCCGATAATTTCCCTTACCGCCGCTCGCGCGCTGCACCTTGCCGCCCAGGGGCTGCTTTCTCCGCTTAAACGACAGGCTAAGCCCGATGACGTCGTGAGCGCGATCCAGCGCATGGGGCTGTTACAAATCGATACCATTAGCGTCGTCGCCCGCAGCCCGTATCTGGTGCTGTTCAGCCGTTTGGGCGCCTATCAGTCGGAATGGCTGGAGCAGGCGCTTGCCGGCCGCAAACTGTTCGAATATTGGGCGCACGAAGCCTGTTTCCTGCCGATTGAGGATTTTGGTTTGCTGCGGCACCGCATGCTGGCGCCTCATGATATGGGCTGGAAATATTCCGCCGACTGGGTGCAGCAGCACCAGGCGGCGATGGACAGCCTGCTGCGGCACATCGAACAGCAGGGGCCGGTGCGCTCCGCCGATTTCAGCGCCGAGAAAAAGGGCAACAGCGGATGGTGGGACTGGAAACCGGAGAAACGACACCTGGAGATCCTGTTTACCGCCGGCAAGCTGATGGTAGCCGAACGCCGCAACTTCCACCGGGTTTACGATCTGACCGAAAGGTTGCTGCCGGCCTGGGACGATGCGCGTCATACGCTGCCTGCGGAGCGGGCGCGCAGGCAGATGCTGCGCCGCACCTGCCGCTATCTGGGTATCTTTCGCGCTGAATGGTTGGCAGATTACTATCGGCTGAAACGCGTGGCGCCAAAAACCTTGCTGGCAGAGCTGCAGGAGCAGGGGGAGATTACGCCAGTGCAGGTAGAGGGGCTGGAAGGGCCGTTCTATGTGCATGAATCTCTGGCGGAACTGCTGCCGCTGGCGGAACAGGGCAAACTCAAATCGACGGTCACCAGCCTGTTGTCCCCCTTTGATCCGGTGGTTTGGGATCGGCGGCGGGCGCTGGAGCTGTTCAACTTTGACTATCGGCTGGAGTGTTATACGCCGAAAGAAAAACGCCGCTATGGGTACTTCACCCTGCCGGTGCTGCACCGCGGTGAGCTGGTGGGGCGCATTGACGCCAAGGCGCACCGTCGCCAGGGGGTGTTCGAGATCATCAGCTTCCATGCGGAGCCGCAGGTGCGCTTCGGCAAACAGCGGGCGCAGGATATCCGGCAGGCCATCGCGCGTACGGCAAAATGGCACGGTGCGCAACGCGTCGCGCTGGGCGACATTCCGGCGGCGTTGGCCGCTGAATGGGGGGCCGGCTGGGAAGTGGAATAACGAACGACGCCGTCGGTGGGTAAAACGAAGTTCAGCGCCGCTCGTTACAAAGGGGCTCAGTGGCTGAAGTTAGCGAACAGAGCGATGATTTTATGCAGACGTTTGATCACGTATCACGGCCTTTTTGTGATTTGTATCACAAAATTCTACGCTGGGATGCGCCCCAGTTCAAGCGGTTGCCCCCGCGCGATGAGGAAATATCGGTGGGTTGGCGCCACCGGTGATTAACCTGAGGCCGGGCGTTATGCTATCCTCACAGCCTTTCCCAGATGACCTATCCCCTTACGGAGGATGCATGGACCACCGTTTACTCGAAATCGTTGCCTGCCCGGTATGCAACGGCAAACTCTATTTCAATAAAGAAAACCAGGAACTGGTGTGCAAAGCGGACGGGTTGGCTTACCCCCTGCGCGACGGCATTCCGGTGCTGTTGGAAAATGAAGCGCGTGCGCTGTCGCTGGATGAGAAACACGCATGAGTTTTATCGCTATTATTCCCGCCCGCTACGCCTCGACCCGTTTGCCGGGTAAACCGCTGGCCGATATTCACGGCAAGCCGATGGTGGTACACGTCATGGAGCGCGCCCGCGAGTCCGGCGCCAGCCGCGTCATCGTGGCGACCGATCACCCTGAAGTCGCCAAAGCGGTGGAAGCCGCCGGTGGCGAAGTGTGCATGACCAGCCCGGATCACCATTCCGGCACCGAGCGGCTGGCGGAAGTGATCGCGCACTACGGCTTTGCCGACGACCAGATCATCGTTAACGTGCAGGGCGATGAACCGCTGATCCCACCGGTGATCGTGCGTCAGGTCGCAGAGAACCTGGCGGGCAGCCAGGCCGGTATGGCGACGCTGGCGGTGCCGATCGAGAGCGCCGAAGAGGCTTTCAACCCCAATGCGGTGAAGGTCGTGATGGACGCGCAGGGCTACGCGCTCTATTTTTCACGCGCCACCATTCCGTGGGATCGTGAGCGTTTCGCCGCGTCGAAAGAGAGCATCGGCGACAGCCTGCTGCGTCATATCGGCATCTACGCGTACCGCGCCGGCTTCGTGCGTCGCTACGTCAGCTGGGCGCCGAGCCAGCTGGAACAGATCGAGCTGTTGGAACAGCTGCGCGTGCTGTGGTACGGTGAAAAAATCCACGTGGCGGTCGCGAAAGCGATCCCGAGCGTGGGGGTCGATACGCCGGAAGATCTCCAGCGCGTGCGCGACAGCATCCAACCCTGAGCCTGAGTTCGTCGGCGCGCCGCGCAACGCGCCGACGATGCAACACCCCCCATGATTGTTCCCCGTTTTGTTGATCTGCGTTGAAGAATTTTTCTGCTCACCGTTCGATGATGTTACGTACCCCCTTATTAGCCTGAGGTGAATGCCTTATGGAGCAGTTACGCGCCGAACTGAGCATTGTGCTGGGTGAGTCCATCAGCCGGCTGGAGCGGGTGAGCGAGCAGCCTTATGCGCATATGTATTCGCTGTACGATCGGCAGGGCAACGCGATCCCGCTGATGGCGAAAAGCTTTATCTGTCAAGGCATCGCCCAGCAGGAGGCTTACAAGCTGTCGATGCTGGCGCGCGACGGGGATATTCGGCTGCCCACGGTGTACGGCGTGGTATGTACTCAACAGACGCCGTATAAGGAAATCCTGCTGATCGAGCGCCTGCGCGGCGTGTCGGCTGAAGCGCCGACGCGCTCGCCGGATCGCTGGAACATGCTGATGGAACAGATCGTTGACGGGATATTGGCCTGGCATCGCATCGACAGCCACGGCAGCGTCGGCAGCGTTGACAGCACGCAGGAGAACGACTGGTTTTGCTGGTATCAACAGCGGGTCGAAGTGCTGTGGGCGACGGTAGTCAATCTCACCACCCCGCAGCTGACCATGGCGGATCGGCGTTTGCTGTACCGCACGCGCGAAGCGCTGACCCATTTCTTCGTCGGCTTCGACGATCCCTGTGTTCTGGTGCACGGTAACCTGTCGCTGCGCAGCATGCTGAAGGATCCCAAAAGCGATCAGCTGCTGGCGATGCTCAATCCCGGCGTGGTGCTGTGGGCGCCGCGCGAATACGATCTTTTTCGCCTGTGCGAGGCGGGTATGCCCAGCCAACTGCTGTTCCGCTATCTGCAGCGCGCGCCGGTCGCCGACGCTTTCCTGGCACGGCGCTGGCTGTATGTGGTGTGGGAAGCGGTAGGGCGCTTGGTTCATACCGGCAAGCTGGAGCGGCGGCCGTTCGACTATGCATCGCAACAGCTGCTGCCCTGGCTGGCCGGTTGAACGGGCCTTACTCGGCGCCGGCGCGATCCGCGCCTTTCAGCCACTGCCACAGGCTGCCCAGCGTTTCATACCAGGCACGTTCGGTATGGCCGAGGAACATCGAGGACGGTGTGGCGCGATCCCAGATATTCAGCGGCGAGTCGATCGCCAACTGGTTGGCCGGCGCCGGGATCGGGTGCAGGCCTTTCGCCTCGAAGAAGCGCATGGCGCGCGGCAGATGGTTGGCGGAGGTCACCAGAATGAACGGTTGCTCGCCGACCAACTTGGCGACCTGAGCGGCTTCTTCCTCGGTATCGCGCGGTTCCCTCAGGATCACCATATCGCTGCGCGGCACGCCCAGGCTTTCGGCCACCAGCGCCGCCGTGGCGGCGTTGCTTTGCATGCTGCCGGCGGATGCGCCGGTAAACACCATTCTGGCGCCGGGATGCGCAAGGTAAAGCCGCACGCCTTCCGTCACGCGCGGCAGGCTGTTGCCGAGCAAATTCGAGCTGGGTGCCCAATCGGGATTGTAGGTATAGCCCCCGCCCAACACCACGATGTAACTGACCGGATCGTTGCCGCGATAAGTCTGGTATTGGGCTTCGATCGGCCTCAGCAGCCGGTCGGCCACCGGCTGCAGGCTGAAAAGCAGTAAAAACAGCCAGCTCAGCGTAAAAATCGTCTTACCGCTTTTTTGCCAGCGGGTGAACCACAGCAGCAGCAGCGCCAGCCCCATCAGCAGCATCAACAGCGGCAGCGGCATCAGCATGGCGCCAAAGAACTTTTTCAGGTTGAACAGCATCGAAAATCAGATCCTTTTGGGTGAAAAAGCGGCATCCAGGCATAAACAGGCCGCAAGAAGATACATTCTAAGCCAGTCTGTGCCAAAATAGCAGGTTTGAATGGGCGTGCGCTTTGCCGCCGACAAGAATGAGATCAGCGGAGCCGTTGTCCATGCAGGATCGCAATTTTGACGATATTGCTGAAAAATTTGCGCGTAATATTTACGGCACCACGAAAGGAAAAATCCGCCAGGCGGTGGTTTGGCAGGATCTGACCGGGTTGCTGGCGCAGTTGCCGCAGCGGCCGCTGCGCATCCTCGACGCCGGGGGCGGTGAAGGCCATATGGCCTGCCAGCTGGCAGAATTAGGACATCAGGTGTTGTTGTGCGATCTTTCTGGTGAGATGATCCAGCGCGCCGCGCAGCTGGCGGAACAGAAAGGTGTGAGCCAGAACATGCAATTCGTACAAAGTTCTGCGCAGGATATCGCTCAACATTTGGAACAGCCGGTTGATCTGATATTGTTTCATGCAGTGCTTGAATGGATCGCCGAGCCCGAAGCGGCGCTGCAGGCGTTGTATGACTGCCTGACGCCGGGCGGCGCGCTGTCGCTGATGTTCTTCAACGCCAACGGCCTCTTGATGCGCAACGTGGTGTTGGGTAATTTCCAACTGGTGGATCCCGAGGTCAGGCGGCGCCGCAAGCGTTCGCTGTCGCCGCAATATCCGCACGATCCGCTATTGGTCTACGGTTGGCTGGAACAGCTGGGCATGCGTATCGGCGGTAAAACCGGCGTGCGGGTGTTCCACGACTATCTGCAGAGCAGACAGCTGCAAACACAAAAATTTGAAGAGTTACTGGCGCTTGAACAGCACTATTGCCGGCAGGAGCCGTACGTGAGTTTGGGGCGCTATATTCACGTCATGGCGCATAAACCAAACCTGAAGGACGAACTATGAGTGAATTTTCCCAGACAGTACCCGAACTGGTCGCCTGGGCACGGAAAAATGATTTCTCTATTTCGCTCCCTACGGAGCGTCTCGCATTTCTGCTCGCCATCGCCACCCTGAACGGCGAACGGCTGGACGGCGAGATGAGCGAAGGTGAGCTGGTTGATGCATTTCGCCATGTCAGCAAGGGTTTTGAACAGACGCATGAAACGGTGGCGATGCGCGCCAACAATGCGATCAACGACATGGTGCGCCAGCGCCTGTTGAACCGCTTTACCAGCGAACTGGCGGACGGCAATGCGATTTACCGCCTCACGCCGCTGGGTATCGGCATTACCGATTACTATATTCGCCAACGCGAATTCTCCACGCTGCGTCTGTCGATGCAGCTGTCGATCGTGGCGCAGGAACTCAAGCGCGCCGCCGACGCCGCCGACGAGGGCGGCGACGATTTCCATTGGCACCGCAACGTGTTCGCGCCGTTGAAATATTCGGTGGCGGAAATCTTCGACAGCATAGACATGACCCAACGCGTGATGGACGAGCAGCAGCAGAGCGTGAAAAACGACATCGCGGCGCTGCTGAGTAAAGACTGGCGGGCGGCGATCTCCAGCTGCGAGATGCTGCTGTCGGAAACCTCGGGCACCCTGCGCGAGCTGCAAGATACGTTGGATGCGGCGGGCGATAAGCTGCAGGCCAACCTGCTGCGCATCCAGGACGCGACCCTCGGCAACGTGGAGCTGGGCTTCGTCGACAAGCTGGTGTTCGATCTGCAGAGCAAGCTGGATCGCATCATCAGCTGGGGCCAGCAGGCGATCGACCTGTGGATCGGCTACGATCGCCACGTACATAAATTTATCCGTACCGCTATCGATATGGATAAAAACCGCGTGTTCGCCCAACGCCTGCGCCAGTCGGTGCAAACCTATTTCGACCACCCGTGGGCGCTGACCCATGCCAATGCCGATCGTCTGCTGGACATGCGCGACGAAGAACTGGCACTGCGCAGTGAGGAAGTGACCGGGGAACTGCCGCCGGATCTGGAGTTCGAAGAGTTCAGCGAAATTCGCGAACAGCTGGCGGCGATGATCGAAGAGGCGCTGAAGGTGTATCAGGAACAGCAGATGCCGCTCAACCTTGCAGCGGTGATGCGCGATTATCTGGCGCAATATCCGCGTGCGCGTCATTTCGACGTGGCACGCTTAGTGGTCGACCAGGCAGTGCGCCTCGGTGTGGCTGAAGCAGATTTCTCAGGGTTGCCGGCGGAATGGCAGGCAATCAATGATTACGGAGCCAAGGTCCAGGCCCATGTCATCGACAAATATTGAACAAGTAATGCCAGTCAAGCTGGCCAAGGCACTGTCCAACTCGCTGTTCCCGGCGCTGGACAGCCAACTGCGTGCGGGTCGTCACATCGGTATCGATGAGCTGGACAACCACGCCTTTTTAATGGATTTCCAGGATGAGCTGGAGGAATTTTACACCCGTTACAGCGTCGAGCTGATTCGGGCGCCGGAAGGTTTCTTCTATTTGCGCCCGCGCTCCACCACGCTGATCCCGCGTTCGGTGCTGTCCGAGCTGGATATGATGGTCGGTAAAATCTTGTGCTACCTGTATCTCAGCCCCGAGCGCCTGGCGCATGAGGGTATTTTCAGCCATCAGGAGCTGTACGACGAGCTGCTGAGCCTGGCCGATGAGAACAAGCTGCTGAAGTTCGTCAACCAGCGCTCCACCGGCTCGGATCTCGATCGGCAGAAGCTGCACGAAAAGGTGCGCACCTCGCTGAACCGCCTGCGCCGCCTCGGCATGGTCTACTTCATGGGCAATGACAGCAGCAAGTTCCGCATTACCGAGGCGGTGTTCCGCTTCGGCGCCGACGTGCGCAGCGGCGACGATCCGCGTGAAGCGCAGCTGCGCATGATTCGCGACGGCGAGGCGATGCCGGTTGAAACCAGCCTGTCGCTGAACGATGAGAATGAGGCTGAGGATCAGCAGGTTGATAACGCTCCTGACGGTGCAGAGGATGAACAGGAATGATTGAACGCGGTAAATTTCGCTCGCTGACGCTGGTTAACTGGAACGGTTTCTTCGCCCGCACCTTTGATCTGGATGAGCTGGTGACCACGCTGTCCGGCGGTAACGGGGCAGGGAAATCCACCACCATGGCGGCCTTCGTCACCGCACTGATCCCCGATCTGACGCTGCTGCACTTCCGTAACACCACCGAAGCGGGCGCCACCAGCGGCTCGCGCGATAAAGGCCTGCACGGCAAGCTGCGTGCCGGCGTGTGTTACTCGACTCTCGACGTCGTCAACTCGCGCCACCAGCGCGTGGTGGTGGGCGTGCGCCTGCAGCAGGTGGCGGGGCGCGATCGCAAGGTCGACATCAAACCGTTCACCATCCAGGGCCTGCCGACCGCGGTTCAGCCGACCGAGTTGCTGACCCAGACGGTGGGTGAGCGCCAGGCGCGCGTGCTGTCGCTGCAGGAGCTGAAGGATCGCGTGGAAGAGATGGAGGGAGTGCAGTTCAAGCAGTTCAACTCCATCACCGATTACCACTCGCTGATGTTCGATCTGGGCGTGATCCCGAAACGTCTGCGTTCGTCCGCCGATCGCAGCAAGTTCTACCGTCTGATTGAAGCGTCGCTGTACGGCGGTATTTCCAGCGCCATCACCCGCTCGCTGCGCGATTACCTGCTGCCGGAAAACAGCGGCGTGCGCAAGGCGTTCCAGGACATGGAAGCGGCGCTGCGCGAAAACCGCATGACGCTGGAGGCGATTCGCGTCACCCAGTCGGACCGCGATCTGTTCAAACATCTGATTTCCGAGGCCACTTCCTATGTGGCGGCGGACTATATGCGCCACGCCAACGAACGCCGCATCCATCTGGACGGCGCGCTGGCGCTGCGCAGCGATCTGTTGGGCAGCCGCAAGCAGCTGGCCGCCGAACAGTATCGCCATGTGGAAATGGCGCGTGAGCTGAGCGAACAGAGCGGTGCCGAATCCGACCTGGAAACCGATTACCAGGCCGCCAGCGATCACCTGAATCTGGTGCAGACGGCGATGCGTCAGCAGGAGAAGATCGAACGCTATGAAGCCGATCTGGAAGAGCTGACCTACCGTCTGGAAGAGCAGAACGAAGTGGTGGCCGAGGCGAGCGAGCAGCAGGCCGAAAACGAAGCGCGCGCCGAAGCGGCCGAGCTGGAAGTGGATGAGCTGAAGAGCCAGCTGGCCGACTACCAGCAGGCGCTCGACGTGCAGCAGACCCGCGCCATTCAGTACCAGCAGGCGCTGCAGGCGTTGGAACGCGCACGCGCCCTGTGCCAACTGCCGGATCTGACCGCCGATAACGCCGAACAGTGGCTAGACACCTTCCAGGCCCGCGAACAGGAAGCGACCGAAGCGTTGCTGATGCTGGAACAGAAGCTGAGCGTGGCCGACGCCGCGCACGGCCAGTTCGAACAGGCCTATCAGCTGGTGGGGAAAATCGCCGGCCAGGTCAGCCGCAGCGAAGCCTGGCAGTGCGCGCGCGAATTGCTGCGCGACTGGCCTTCGCAGCAGCACCTCGCCGAGCGCGTTCAGCCGCTGCGCCTGCGCCTGAGCGAACTGGAACAGCGCCTGCGCTCGCAGCAGGACGCCGAGCGTCTGCTGCAAGAGTTTTGCAAACGCCATGGCCAAGAGTACCAGCCTGACGATCTCGATATGCTGCAGCAGGAGCTGGAAGAGCGCCTGGAAGCGCTGTCGCAGAACGTCAGCGAAGCCGGCGAACGCCGCATGGAGATGCGCCAGGAGCTGGAGCAGATCCAGCAGCGCATCCGTGAGCTGACGGCGCGCGCGCCGGTGTGGCTGGCGGCGCAGGACGCCCTGGGCCAGCTCAGCGATCAGAGCGGAGAGCCGCTGGAAAACAGCCAGCAGGTGACCGAATACATGCAGCAGCTGCTGGAGCGCGAGCGTGAAACCACCGTCGAGCGCGACGAAGTGGCGGCCCGCAAACGTGAAGTGGAAGCGCAGATCGAACGTCTCAGCCAGCCGGGCGGCGCGGAAGATCAGCGCCTGGTCACGCTGGCCGAACGTTTCGGCGGCGTGCTGCTGTCGGAAATTTACGATGACGTCACCATCGACGACGCGCCTTACTTCTCGGCGCTGTACGGCCCTTCGCGCCACGCTATCGTGGTGCCGGATCTGTCGCTGGTGCGTGAGATGCTTGAAGGGCTGGAAGATTGCCCGGAAGATCTTTACCTGATCGAAGGGGATCCGCAGTCGTTCGATGACAGCGTGTTCGCCGTTGAAGAGCAGGACAAAGCGGTGGTGGTGAAAATCGCCGATCGCCAGTGGCGTTACTCCCGTTATCCGGAAGTGCCGTTGTTCGGCCGCGCGGCGCGCGAAAACCGTCTGGAAGTGCTGCATGCCGAGCGTGAAACGCTGGCGGAGCGCTACGCCACGCTGTCGTTCGACGTGCAGAAAACCCAGCGCTCGCACCAGGCTTTCAGCCGCTTTATTGGTACCCATCTGGCGGTGGCGTTCGACGCCGACCCGGAAGCGGAGATCCGCGGCCTGAACGCCCGTCGTGGCGAGATCGAACGTGCGCTGAACAATCACGAAGCGCAGAACCAGCAGCAGCGTCAGCAGTACGAACAGGCCAAAGAGGGCATTTCCGCACTCAACCGCCTGATGCCGCTGGTGTCGTTGCTGAACGATGAAACGCTGCAGGACCGCGTCGACGAGATCCGCGAAGAGCTGGAAGAAGCGCAGGACGCCGCGCGTCATATCCAACAGCACGGCGTGTCGCTGACCAAGCTGGAACCGCTGCTGTCGGTGCTGCAGAGCGATCCGCAGCAGCATGAACAGCTGCAGCAGGATTACGCGCAGGCGCAAAGCGTGCAGCGTCAGGCTAAACAGCAGGCGTTCGCGCTCACTGAAGTGGTGCAGCGTCGTGCGCACTTCAGCTACACCGATTCTGCCGGCATGCAGAATGCCAACAACGATCTGAACGATAAGCTGCGCCAGCGTCTGGAGCAGGCGGAAGCCGAACGCGCCCGCGCCCGTGAGCAACTGCGTCAGTATCAAACCCAGTTCACCCAGTACAGCCAGGTGCTGGCCTCGCTGAAAAGCTCGTACGACGCCAAGCGCGACATGCTGAAAGAGCTGAGCCAGGAGCTGGTGGACATCGGCGTGCAGGCCGACGCCAATGCCGAAGCGCGCGCCCGTGCGCGTCGCGACGAACTGCATGCGGCGCTGAGCAACAACCGCGCTCGCCGCAACCAGCTGGAGAAGCAGCTGACCTTCTGCGAAGCCGAAATGGACGGCCTGCAGAAGAAACTGCGCAAGCTGGAACGCGATTATCATCAGCTGCGTGAGCAGGTGGTGACCGCCAAGGCGGGCTGGTGCGCGGTGATGCGCCTGGTGAAAGACAACGGCGTGGAACGCCGCCTGCACCGCCGCGAGCTGGCGTATATGGATGGCGACGAGCTGCGCTCGATGTCGGATAAGGCGCTCGGTGCGCTGCGTCTGGCCGTGGCGGATAACGAACACCTGCGCGATGTGCTGCGCCTGTCGGAAGATCCGAAGCGGCCGGAGCGTAAGATTCAGTTCTATATCGCGGTCTACCAACACCTGCGCGAGCGCATCCGTCAGGACATCATCCGCACCGACGATCCGGTCGAGGCCATCGAACAGATGGAAATTGAGCTGGGCCGTCTGACCGAAGAGCTGACCGCGCGCGAGCAGAAGCTGGCGATCAGTTCGAAAAGCGTGGCCAACATCATTCGCAAAACCATTCAGCGCGAACAGAACCGCATTCGCATGCTGAACCAGGGTCTGCAGGCCGTTTCCTTCGGCCAGGTGAAGAGCGTGCGCCTGAACGTCAATGTGCGCGAAGCGCATGCCACCCTGCTGGATGTGCTCTCCGAGCAGCAGGAACAGCATCAGGATCTGTTCAACAGCAACCGTCTGACCTTCTCCGAAGCGTTGGCCAAGCTGTATCAGCGCCTGAATCCGCAGATCGACATGGGGCAGCGCACGCCACAGACCATCGGCGAGGAGTTGCTGGACTACCGCAACTACCTGGAGATGGAAGTGGAGGTATACCGTGGCTCCGACGGCTGGCTGCGTGCGGAAAGCGGCGCGTTGTCTACCGGTGAAGCCATCGGTACCGGGATGTCAATCCTGGTGATGGTGGTGCAGAGCTGGGAAGAAGAATCCCGCCGCCTGCGCGGTAAAGACATCTCGCCGTGTCGCCTGCTGTTCCTCGATGAAGCGGCGCGTCTGGATGCCAAGTCGATCGCTACGCTGTTCGAACTGTGCGACCGTCTGGAAATGCAGCTGATCATCGCGGCGCCGGAAAACATCAGTCCGGAGAAGGGCACCACCTATAAACTGGTGCGTAAAGTGTTCCAGAACCACGAGCATGTGCACGTGGTGGGGCTGCGCGGTTTCGCCGGTGAGCCGCCGGCGCTGGGTACTGCGCCGGTTGAAACGCCGTAACGCAGAAAAACGCCCTAAAAATCTGAAAATAGCCGCCGCAGGGTGGCTATTTTTTTGTGCGCGTGGATGATAGTCCTGCTTTTTTATCCGTTGAAAAGCGGTTAGTTTAATCACATAAACAGTTATTCGACGCCCGCAGGGCGAAACGGCCTTTCTGTTTGTATACTGAAACTATATGCAGTTTTTGACGTTTTTTTTGTGAGCATACAGGGGGCAAGGGATGTTGCTTAAAAAGGGAAACTCTCTACGACGTTTGGCGCTGAGTGGCGCTATCGCCTGTAGTCTTGTGTCGTCGTTTTCCGCATCGGCTACCGTTACGGCGTTGCCGGTGGCATCAGCAGGCATGTCCGTTGCGCAGAGCCGTTCTGAGCTGCTGGCCGCGTTGCCGCGCGGCATGGATTTGCACTACCTTTCTACGCTGGCACCGCTGTATGCGGCGAATCACATGCAGCCGATGTGGCAGGATCGCGAAGCCGTTCAGCAGTTTCAGCAGCAGCTGGCCGAACTGGCGATGTCCGGCGTGCAGCCGCAGTTTACCCAATGGGTGAAGATGTTGACCGATCCGGCGCTCAGTGAAGCGGGCCGCGATGCGGTGCTGTCCGATGCGATGCTGGGCTATTTGCAGTTCGTCTCTGCCATCGGTGCCAACGGCAACAACTGGCTGTACAGCAATATTCCCTACAAGCTTGGCTTGCCGCCCACCGCGGTGATCAACCAATGGCAGCTGGCGGTGCGCCAGGCGCGTACCCTGAGCTATGTGAATTCGCTCGCGCCGCAGCATCCGCAATACGCCAAGATGCATCAGGCGCTGCGCGACATGCTGGCGGACAATCGTCCGTGGCCACAGGTGGGCAGCGGCCCGAGCCTGCGCCCAGGCCAAATGAGCAACGATATCCCGGCGCTGCGTGAGATCCTGACGCGTACCGGCATGCTGGCCGCCTCGGCGCCGGAAGCGGAGCCGGAACCGGCGGTGGTTTCGGCGAAGAGCAATGAGCCCGACGACGGCGGGCTGACGGTAGACGAAGAGAAAAGCCGCGTGACGGTCAGCCCATCGGCGGCGCCGGTAACGGAGTTGACTGCGGAGCAGACGCCGCCGCAGATTGGCAGCGTGGTGAGCGACAATCTTTATACCAATGAGCTGGTGGAGGGCGTCAAGCGCTTCCAGAAATGGCAGGGGTTGACGGCGGACGGCGTGATCGGCGTGCGCACCCGTGAGTGGCTCAACGTGTCACCGAAAACCCGCGCCGCGCTGCTGGCGCTGAATATACAACGCCTGCGAATTTTACCGGGGCATGTCGGCACCGGCATTATGGTGAACATTCCCAACTACTCGCTGACCTACTACCAGAACGGCAATGAAGTGCTGTCTTCCCGCGTTATCGTCGGGCGGCCGAGCCGTAAGACGCCGCTGATGAGCAGCGCGTTGAACAACGTGGTGGTCAACCCGCCGTGGAACGTGCCGACCACGCTGGTGCGCGAGGACATTGTGCCGAAGGCGATGCGCGACGGTAATTACTTCCAGAAACACGGCTATACGGTGCTGTCGGGTTGGAGCAACGATGCGGAAGTGATCAACCCGGCGATGATCGACTGGAGCATGGTTTCTGCGCGCAATTTCCCGTATCGCGTCCGTCAGGCGCCGGGTGCCACCAACTCGCTGGGGCGCTTCAAGTTCAATATGCCGAGCTCGGACGCCATCTACCTGCACGATACCCCGAACCACAGCCTGTTCCAGAAAGATATCCGTGCGCTCAGCTCCGGCTGCGTGCGGGTGAACAAGGCTTCCGATTTGGCGAATATGCTGCTGCAGGACGCCGGCTGGAACAACAGCCGCGTGTCTTCCACGCTGAAAGAGGGGAATACAACTTATGTGAATATTCGCCAGCGTATTCCCGTAAAACTGTATTATCTGACCGCCTGGGTTTCGGATGACGGCCAACCGCAATTCCGTACAGATATTTACAATTATGATAATACGGTGCGATCGGGCGCACAAATTTTGGCTCAGGCCAAAAAATTAATGCAGTAAATGCAGTAATTATAAATAAATAACGGTCAGAATGTTTGGCTATACCGCAGGCCCTCGTCGCCGGGGGCCTGTAAACCTAGGCGTATCGCGGGTTGACTCAGCATACGCAGGCGGTTATGGTTCGGACAGTGCGCTGCTTTGTGCATTTATTTTGACATTCTTGCCGGGTTTAACAGAGTCATGGACAAAATTGATCATCACCGCCGTAAATGGCTGGCGCTAGGTGGCGCCGCTATGGGCATAGCGCTGCTTCCAGGGCAGGCGTTTGCCAGTCTTTCCACCGCTCGACCGCGTATTTTAGTGCTGAATAACCTGAATACCGGTGAATCTATTAAAGCCGAGTTCTTTGACGGCAAAGGTTACAATAAAGAAGAGTTGGTGCGGCTAAATCATCTGTTCCGCGATTATCGCGCCAACAAGGTTAAATCGATCGATCCCCGCTTGTTTGATCACCTCTATCGCCTGCAGGGGCTGCTGGGCACCAGCAAGCCGGTGCAGCTGATCTCCGGATACCGTTCCGTAGATACCAACAACGAACTGCGTGCGCATAGCCGCGGCGTGGCCAAGCACAGCTACCACACCAAAGGCCAAGCGATGGATTTCCATATCGAAGGCATCCAATTGAGTAATATCCGTAAAGCGGCGTTAAAAATGCGCGCCGGTGGTGTAGGATATTACCCACGTAGCAACTTCGTACACATCGATACCGGCCCGGTTCGGACCTGGTAATCGCTGTGCCATCAGTGAATAACGCCGCCCCTTGCGGATGCGGCGTTATTGTCGTTGGAGCCTTATGAAATACCATCTTATTCCCGTTACCGCCTTTAGCCAGAATTGCAGCCTGATTTGGTGCGAAAACACGCAGCAGGCGGCGTTGGTCGATCCCGGCGGTGAAGCCGAGAAAATCAAAGCGGAAGTCGCGCGGCAGGGGGTGACGATCACTCAGATTTTGCTGACGCACGGCCATTTGGATCACGTCGGTGCGGCGGCGGAGCTGGCGGACCATTATCAGGTGCCGATCTACGGCCCGGATAAAGAAGACGCGTTTTGGCTGGACGGTTTGCCGGCGCAGAGCCGGATGTTTGGACTGGAAGAGTGCGCGCCGCTGACGCCGACCCGCTGGCTGTTGGAAGGCGATGAGATGCAGTTGGGCGAGATGACGCTCAAGGTGCTGCACTGTCCTGGGCATACGCCGGGCCACATCGTCTTTATCAATGAGCAGGCGCGTTTGGCGCTGGTGGGCGACGTGCTGTTTAACGGCGGCGTGGGGCGCAGCGACTTCCCGCGCGGAGACCATCAGGCGCTGATTGCCTCTATTCGTACCAAACTGCTGCCGTTGGGCGACGACATGCGCTTTATTCCCGGCCATGGCCCGATGTCGACCTTCGGCCACGAGCGCCAGACCAACCCGTTCCTGCGCGAAGAGCCGGCGGTGTGGTAACGATTATTTCCCGGCAGGAAAAATCAAGGGGCGCATAGAGCGCCCCTTTTTTTATGACCTGCGTCGATGCTTTTAGAGCACGGCGACTATGGCTTCACACAGCGGCGCCATGTTGTCCGGCGTCATGCCAGCCACGTTCACCCGGCCTGAGTTCACGGCGTAGACGCCGAACTCTTCGCGCAGACGCAGCACCTGTTCTTTGGTCAGGCCGCTGAACGAGAACATGCCGTTCTGCTGGATGATGAAGCTGAAGTCCTGCTGCGCGCCTTTCTCCTGCAGGGTGTTCACAAACAGCTGACGCATGCGGTGAATACGCTGGCGCATATCGGTCAGTTCCTGCTCCCACATCGCGCGCAGAGCGTCGTTGCCCAGAATGGTAGCGACCACGGCGGCGCCGTGTGACGGCGGGTTGGAGTAGTTGGCGCGAATCGCCGCTTTCACCTGGCTAAAGGCGCGGTCGGCGGTTTCGGCATCGGCAGCCACAATGGTGCAAGCGCCGACGCGCTCATTGTACAGACCGAAGTTTTTCGAGTAGGAACTGGCGACGATCAGCTCTTTATGTTTGGCGGCGAAAATACGCAGGCCCTGCGCATCCTCTTCCAGTCCATTGGCGAAGCCCTGATAAGCGAAGTCGAACAGCGGCAGCCAGCCGTTGGCGACGGAAAGTTCGGCCAGCTGCGCCCACTGCTCCGCCGTTGGATCGATACCGGTCGGGTTATGGCAGCAGCCGTGGAACAGCACCACATCGCCGGCCTGCGCCTGTTTCAGGCTGTTCAGCAGGCCGTCGAAATCCAACGCGTGGTTGGCGGCGTCGTAGTAAGCGTATTCCAGCACTTCCAGGCCCACGGCGCTAAAGACGTTCTTGTGGTTCGGCCAGCTTGGGTTGCTAATCCAGATGCGTTTGGCGCTGGTCTGGTTAGCGATAAAGTCTGCCGCCACGCGCAGGCCGCCGGTGCCGCCTGGCGTCTGTGCGGTGCGCGCGCGACGATCGGCGACGATCGGGCTCTCTTTGCCGAACAACAGCGCTTGCGTGCAGCTGGCGAACGCCGGGATGCCTTCAATACCGAGATAGTTTTTGGTGGTCTCATTTTCCAGCAGATACTGCTCAGCTTTTTTTACGCTGGTCAGCACCGGGGTTTTACCGGTTTCGTCTTTATAAACGCCAATCCCTAAATTGATTTTATTCGGGCGGGCGTCGGCGCGGAAAATGTCGGTCAGGCCCAGGATCGGGTCGGCGGGTGCGGCGGTGATTTTTTCAAACATGTCAGGTGCTTCCAAATCTCGGAGTTAAGCAGACAGAAACATCAGGGTAACGCCAGTTACCGGCTTTGCCAACCGTTTGCGACAAAAACACCGCGATCTTGCGAAGGGGGAGTATTAGGCAGAAAAAATGATGGGGAAGGAGAAATTGGCAGGATAAAAAGTTACCGGCTGACACAAACAAAAACAGGGCCGAGGCCCTGTTTTTTTAACTTAGCCGACGGTAAACCGCCGTTAAGCGAGACAACTTAGAACTGGTACACCAGACCAACAGCTACGATATCGTCAGTAGCGGTGCCGGTTGCTTTGGTGAACGCGTTGTCATCCAGCAGGTTGATTTTGTAATCAACGTAGGTGGACATGTTTTTGTTGAAGTAGTAAGTGGTACCAACAGAAACATATTTAACCAGATCCTGGTCAGAACCCGCGCCTGGGACGTTCAGGTTTTTACCTTTAGACTGCAGGTAAGACACTTCTGGACGCAGACCGAAGTCGAACTGGTACTGAGCAGTCACTTCGAAGTTCTGAGTTTTGCTGGCGAAGCCGCCGCATTTTTCAGAAGCAGCACAGGTGTTAGTGAAGTCACCGCCGCCGAATGGAGTCATGTTACGGGTTTCTGCATACATGGCCGCCAGGTAAACGTTGTTGGCGTCGTATTTCGCGCCCACGGTCCATGCGTCAGCCTTGTCGCCACGCTCGTTGGAACGCAGTTTCTGATCGTCGGTACGGTTGGAAGAAGCGTATGCAGCGCCGAAGCTTACGCCTTCGCCGATGTCATAAGTAGAGGAGATACCCCAGCCGTCGCCGTTCTGTTTCTTAACGTCACGACCGTCGTTCTGGTTCTTGCCCTGGTATTGCAGAGCGAAGTTCAGGCCGTCAACCAGACCGAAGAAGTTGTTGTTACGATAGGTCGCAACGCCGTTGGTACGGCCAGTCATGAAGTTGTCGGTGTAGGTGTAGGTATCGCCACCGAACTCTGGCAGCATATCGGTCCAGCCTTCCACGTCGTACAGTACGCCGTAGTTACGGCCGTAGTCGAAGGAGCCGTAGTCAGCGAATTTCAGACCGGCAAAGCC